>OIZF01001183.1_pt1 | contig 15881 bp, 17 predicted proteins | sample 1588471 | NCBI WGS metagenome assembly OIZF01 (sample SAMN03283279) | human gut metagenome | biome: human-associated habitat; material: feces | host: Homo sapiens | place: Peru | collected 2012
CAAGTTACGACGGTGACCGATCTTCTTCATCAAACCACGTTGTGAGTGGAAATCATGCTTGTGAGCTGCCATGTGTGCGTTCAACTCGTTAATATCAGCAGTCAAAACTGCGATTTGTACTTCAGCTGAACCTGTATCGCCTTCGTGACGAGCATATTCTTTGATGATTTCGTTCTTACGTTCTTGTGTAAGGGCCATAATCATATCCACCTTTCTAAAATGTCGCCAATAACTGTGTAAAACGACGGTGAGACGTTAAACAAAGTGATTGGTCATGTTGTTTATACAACAGATTTAATTATACGCCTATATTATTAAAATGCAAGCGTAGGGAAAGCTTGAGTTATGGTAGAATAAATAAGTATATATGAAGTGTTGATTGCGCAGCGTAATGCAAAGCATGACGCATATTTAAAGGAGCAAGTAAATGTCTGAAACAACGATTTCAAAAGAAGAAGTTGCGCACGTGGCTAATTTGGCTAAATTAGCATTTGATGATGCTGAATTAGAACAATTTACAACACAATTGGGTGATATTTTAAATATTTTCGATACACTCGCCGAAGTGGATACAACAGCTGTTGAACCCACTTATTCGGTGACTGAAAATGTGAATCATTTGCGCCAAGATGTGGCCGATAATTGGCATCAAAAGCCAGCCTTGTTAGACAACGCACCCGAGTCAGCAGCCGGTTTGATTAAGGTGCCCGCAATTTTGGATGGCGAAGGAGAATAATCATGACTTTTAACTTTTTTGATAATGACTTAACCGCTTTACATGACAAATTGGTACAGCGAGATGTGACCGCTGTCGAATTGGTGCAAGGGGCTTTGGATAATATTGCCAAAGTTGATGACAAACTTGAAGCATTTATCATGACAAATCCGGAAGCAGCTCTGGCCCAAGCGCAAGCAGAGGATGACAAACAAGATTTCACGCAAACATTATCTGGTGTACCCTTTGCACTAAAGGATAATTTGGCAACCAAAGGGATTCAAACGACCGGAGCATCGCACATTTTAGAAGGATTTAAGCCGGTTTATGATGCAACAGTTGTGGATAAGCTCAAGACAGTTGGGGCAGTGTCAGTCGGTAAGACAAACATGGATGAATTTGCCATGGGTGGCTCAACAGAAACGTCATACTACAAAACAACCACGAATGCATGGGATCAAACGAAGGTGCCTGGTGGCTCATCTGGTGGTTCAGCCGCAGCAGTGGCGGCTGGTTTAGTACCGTTTGCTTTGGGCTCTGATACAGGGGGGTCAATTCGCCAACCAGCAGCCTTTAACGGGATTGTTGGTCTCAAGCCAACGTATGGTCGTGTGTCTCGTTGGGGCTTGTTTGCCATGGCATCATCATTGGATCAAATTGGCCCATTTACACGCACAGTCAAGGACAATGCGTTGGTCTTAAACGCGATTTCAGGTTTTGATGCCAAGGATTCAACGTCATCGGAACGCGAAGTGCCTGATTTCACGGCGCAATTAACGGGTGATGTCAAAGGCTTGAAAATTGCCGTACCAAAGGAATACTTTGGTGAAGGAATTGATCCAAAGGTTGCCAGCACAGTGAAAGCTGCGATTGCGCAACTGGAAGCCCTTGGCGCAACCGTGGATGAAGTCAGCTTGCCCCACACGAAATATGGCGTGGCCGCTTACTATATCATCATGTCTTCTGAAGCCTCATCTAACTTGCAACGTTATGATGGTGTGCGTTATGGCTTCCGCGCTGATGATGTAAAAAACTTGGAAGAACTTTACATTAAGACACGTTCAGAAGGCTTCGGTGATGAAGTCAAGCGTCGGATCATGCTTGGCACATTCTCATTGTCAGCCGGTGCCTACGATGCGTTCTTTAAGAAAGCCGCTAAAATTCGGACGTTGTTGATTGAAGACTTTAACAAGGTCTTTGCGGATTACGATGTCATTGTAGGACCAACAGCACCAACGGTAGCTTATGGTTTGGGCGAAGAAGTAGATGATCCAACGGCGATGTATTTGGCGGATGTCTTGACCATTCCAGTGAACTTGGCTGGGCTACCTGGTATGTCTGTCAATGCTGGATTTGTGGACGGCTTACCAGTTGGCTTGCAAATTATTGGGCGACCATTTGACGAAGCGACCGTTTACCAGACCGGTTATGCCTTTGAACAAAAGAGTCGGTTGTTTGAACAAAAGCCAGCAATTGCAAAGGACATACTAAGCTAAGCGGGAGGAATAACGTTCACCTGATTAGCAGAGCAGATGAACGGATGACAATTATGGGAACAGGAAATTTTGAAACAACGATTGGTCTTGAAGTCCACGTTGAAATGCAGACAAACTCAAAGCTGATGTCACCATCACCAGTGCACTACGGTGACGAACCCAACGAGAATACTAACGTGATTGACTTTGGGTATCCAGGTGTTTTGCCAGTGGCCAACAAAGGCGCTTTGGAATTTGGTATGCGGGCGGCTTTGGCACTGCATGCAACGATTTCACCGTTTATTCGTTGGGATCGGAAGAACTACTTCTATCCAGATAATCCAAAGGCCTATCAGACAACGCAATCACAGACGCCTTTGGGGACAAATGGGTACTTAGATGTAAAACTTGAAGACGGCAGCATTAAACGTGTTCGGATCAAGGAATTACACGTCGAAGAAGATGCCGGTAAGAACACCCACGGAACAGATGGATTCTCTTACGTAGACCTTAACCGTCAAGGGGTTCCATTGATTGAAATCGTATCTGAAGCAGATATGCGTTCTCCAGAAGAAGCCTACGCCTATTTGACAGCTTTGAAAGAAGTCATCCAGTACACAGGTATTTCAGACGTCAAGATGGAAGAAGGGTCTATGCGTGTAGATGCCAACATTTCCCTTCGCCCATACGGTCAAGAGGAATTTGGTACCAAGACTGAGTTGAAAAACTTGAACTCTTTCTCAAACGTCCGTAAAGGTCTTGAATACGAAGTGCAACGCCAAGCGAAAATCTTGCGTTCAGGTGGTGTCATTCGTCAAGAAACACGCCGTTATGATGAAGCTAATAAGAGCACTATCCTTATGCGTGTCAAAGAAGGAGCAGCGGATTACCGTTACTTCCCAGAACCAGACCTTCCATTGTTTGAAATCTCAGATGAGTGGATCGAGGAAATGCGTACTGAGTTGCCAGAGTTTCCAAAAGACCGTCGTGCTCGCTACGTGGCAGAACTTGGCTTGTCTGACTATGATGCTAACCAATTGACAGCTACGAAAGTTACTTCTGACTTCTTTGAAGCAGCCGTAGCCCTTGGTGGCGATGCCAAACAAGTGTCTAACTGGCTCCAAGGTGAAGTCGCGCAATTCTTGAACGCAGAAGGTAAAACTTTGGAAGAAATCCAATTGACACCAGAAAACTTGGTCGAAATGATTGCCATCATCGAAGATGGAACGATTTCATCTAAGATTGCCAAGAAAGTCTTCGTTCACTTGGCGAAAAACGGTGGCGGTGCGCGTGAATACGTCGAAAAAGCTGGTTTGGTACAGATTTCAGATCCTGAAGTCTTGATCCCAATCATCCACCAAGTCTTCGCAGACAATGAAGCAGCCGTAGCTGACTTCAAGTCAGGTAAACGTAACGCTGATAAAGCCTTCACCGGCTTCCTCATGAAAGCAACCAAAGGCCAAGCCAACCCACAAGTAGCCCTCAAGTTACTTGCTCAAGAATTGGCGAAGTTGAAAGAAGATTAATAGATTTTTTCTAATATAAAAACTAGTCTCATTCTCTGTTGAACATAGAATATAGGCTAGTTTTTTTGGTATACTAAAGAACGGAGGATTTTTATATGAAAAAGCTTATAAAAAAATTTAGACCCTGAAATTGTGTGGGTTACTATCTTACTTTTTTTAGGTGTTGTAGTATATTATTTTGAAATCAACTTTATTTATATTTTATTGATGTGGCTTTTGCTGAGTCTTCTCAGATCAGTTATTTATTATTATAGAAAATCACAGTTTCTAGCTGATAAAAATATAATAGAAAAATGTTTTATTGGTTTATCTAGGGCTTTATTTTTATTTATTGAGATTTTGTTTTTCTTCGAAGTTTTTGCTACTATTTTTTTAGTTGCCTTTCATTATAAAAGCAATTTCAGTGTCATTATTTCGTTAATATTGTTTTTAGTAACTATGTTTGGATTTAGTTATCTCTATAAGAGAAAAACAATTTCCCAAAAAATTGATAATCAATTATCGAAATTTGTGTTTGATGGTTTTATTTTAGGGGTGGTATTTTTTGTAACGACCTTCTTAGTGTTTGATTTATTTGTTTTTTACATTTCTTTTGATTCAACTACTGGAAAAATATCAGAGAGTGCAATAACCATCCTAGTTTGGTTTCTTCCGTTGCTTTTACCATATTTAAAAGAATTTGTTGTAACCCAAAACCAATTTCTTTATGGATCTAAAATAGAAACAACACCAGTTTATGATTATTTTGAAACATGTTTTAAAATAATATGGTTTATCTACCTAATAGCAATTAGAGTCTATTATATTTTATTATCTAAGGACGATCCTTTTGAATTCAAGCTTTTGAATAAGGATTTTATGTTTAAATTAGATCATCCAAAAAATTTTCCAGATTTTATTATTCCTTCTATAATTGCATTTGGAATATCAATGTTTTTGTTTTTCGGAATGCAGATGTTCTATGAATATGTTTTTGTTACCAAGAATATTAACAAACATATAATCAAGACGACGAAAAATCTTGAAGATTTTAATTTTATATTTAAGTTAAATAAGTCTGACAACAGTACCCAGTTTCTAGGAATCGTATATAATGAAAAGCTATTTGGAATAAAGGACAATAGTAAACTAGATAACTTAGGAACAGAAGATTGTCTTATCTTTAAACCATTTATGTATGAAAAAATCAATCCAAATTTATTTGATAAGGCTAGAGGATCAAAAAAAGAATATATTGATTACATTTCAAGTTCTATGGGAGTTAAAAGAAAGGATTTCGAAAAAGCAATTAGTAATCCTTGGAAATCTAAAATCTTGAGTTATGTTGGAAACTATTGTCCTAATGATTAACGAACAAATTTAAAGTAAAGTATTTTTTTCGAGAGACCATAATCAACTTCAAAGACCTAGGTTATACTTAGGCCTTTTTTTGTTATACTAATGGTATTCAATAAAACATTTGTTAAGCAGGAGCAAGCAATGAACAAATTCTTAAGAGTCTTATTTATCCTAGTCATCCTTGCCATGACTGGTGCTATTATTTTTCAGCTATTCTTCCCAACCTATATGGGAAGTCATTCGGGTTACGGTATTTCAGTTGGATGGCAGAGGGAGATTGGTATTTGGAATGTGGCGGTTCTGGTCATCCTCCTTGCCGTTAACCTAAAGTACGATTGGTTTTATCTGAGAGCAGTTCTGATTGCTTTGATTCTGGGAGGCCTAGGTATTGGAACCAATCATTTCCTTAGCTATCTTCAATACCATCACTCTGTTAATGCTGTTGGAGCTTTTGAGAATTATCTTTTAGTCCTTGGCTGGATTGTCGGTTGGTGGCTGGAAAATTCTTCAAGAAAAACAGTTTAATTTTTCTGAAGTTATCGCTTGGTTGGCAACTCCCTGTGTTATAATAAATAGGCATTATCATAATCGAGGAAAACACATGTCTAAACAACTTAAAGGTAGTCTGATGGTCATAACTGCTGGGATTGCCTGGGGAGTCTCAGGGGTTTCTGGTCAATACCTGATGGCTCATGGGGTTAATGTCAATCTTTTGACGAGTTTACGTTTGATTCTGGCTGGTACTTTACTAACGGCTTCGGTCTTTTTTAGGCAGCGAGACAAATTAGTACAAGCTATTAAAGATAGGAAAACCTTAGTAAGTATCGCCTTATTTGCTCTCTTTGGTCTGGTCTTGAATCAGTATGCCTATCTCAGTGCTATTCAGTACACCAACGCTGGAACTGCGACAGTCTTACAGTATGTCACGCCAGTCCTTATTCTGGCTTTTGTGTGTGCTAAGAACCGCAGATTTCCAACGGTCTCAGAGTTAGTGGCGATTATCATGGCTATTGCGGGAACTTTTATCATCGCAACGCATGGTCAGGTGACAGAGCTAGCCATCACACCTATTGGTTTGTTCTGGGGCCTCTTTTCGGCGGTCACCTATGCACTCTATATCCTACTGCCTGCTAAGGCTATTGAAAAGTGGGGCAGTCTGATTGTCATCGGTCTAGGAATGTTACTCGGTGGTCTAATTTTTCCAATTGCTATCCAAGCCTGGAAGTATGAGTTACCCTTGACTGGTGGAAATCTTTTAGCGCTCTTTGGGTTGGTCTTCATCGGGACAGTTTTTGCTTATACAGTTTTCCTCAAGGGAACAACCATGGTTGGCGCTATAAAAGGAAGTCTCCTGGCCTCGGTAGAACCTGTGGCATCGGTCATTTTAACGGTCTTAATCATGGGTGACCACTTCTTTGCCATTGATGTGCTTGGAATGATTTTAATTGTTCTTGCTGTTATCCTCATTTCGCTTAAGGATTTAGTAGCCCTTAAAAAACAAGAGAAAATTCAAAGATAAAGATAGAGCCCAAGTGATTGTGGCTCTTTTTCGATACCGTTGTGTCAAAGATGTTCTTAAAAAATAGGACTTAAGTCCCACACATAAACCTTAAAAATATGGTAGAATAAGAGGTAAACTAACATTTTGGAGAGAAAATGAGTATAGACGATTACAGGCCCCATTTTATGGTGGAGGCTGTTTATGATTTGAAACCTGACCAGCTACGTGAACACGGTATTCGTGCTGTCTTGGTCGATTTGGATAATACCTTGATTGCTTGGAACAACCCTGATGGGACTCCTGAGCTACGTGCTTGGTTAGATGAGATGACAGAGGCTGACATTCCAGTTGTTGTGGTCTCTAACAATAAACATGAACGTGTTGAACGTGCGGTTGCCAATTTCCATGTGGATTTCGTGAGTCGTGCCATGAAACCTTTTACGAAAGGGATTAATGAAGCGATTGAGCGTTACCACTTTAACCGTGACGAGGTCGTTATGGTGGGAGATCAGCTCATGACTGACATCAGAGCTAGCCACCGAGCTGGTATTCGCTCGATTTTGGTTAAGCCCTTGGTGCAATCAGATGCTTGGGTAACCAAGTTTAATCGTTGGCGTGAGCGTCGCATGTGGAAAAAGATTGAAAAAGCATATGGTCCAATGACCTTTAACAAAGGAATTTAATGGAAGAATTATTTTGTATTGGCTGTGGAGCCCAAATTCAAACAGAAGATAAAGAAAAGGCTGGTTACACACCCGCTAGCTCTATAAAAAAAGCTGAAGAAACAGGTGAGTTGTACTGTCAACGTTGTTTCCGCCTTCGTCATTACAATGAAATTGTGGATGTCCACATCACTGATGACGAGTTTTTAAAATTGCTTCATGAAGTTGGAGACAGTGATGCCCTCGTTGTCAATGTTGTTGATATTTTCGATTTTAATGGATCAATCATTCCAGGCTTGTCACGCTTTGTTTCTGGTAATGATGTGCTCTTGGTCGGAAATAAAAAGGATATCCTACCTAAATCTGTTAAAGATGGTAAGGTAACCCAATGGTTGACAGAACGTGCCCATGAAGAAGGCATGCGTCCCGTGGATGTCATGTTGACGTCTGCCCAAAATCATCACGCCATTAAAGAGTTGATTCAGCGTATTGAAAAACTCCGTAAGGGTCGTGATGTTTATGTTGTCGGTGTGACGAATGTTGGTAAATCAACCTTAATTAATGCGATTATCAAGGAAATTACAGGTGATAAAGATATTATCACGACTTCTCGTTTCCCAGGAACAACCCTTGATAAGATTGAAATTCCTTTGGATGATGGTACTTACATTTTTGATACACCAGGAATCATCCACCGCCACCAGATGGCACACTATCTGTCAGCGAAGGACCTCAAGTACGTTAGTCCTAAGAAGGAAATTAAGCCAAAAACTTACCAGTTAAATGCAGGCCAAACCCTATTCCTAGGCGGTCTTGGACGATTTGACTTTATTGATGGGAATAAGCAAGGTTTTACAGCCTTCTTTGATAATAACTTGAAGCTTCATCGTACCAAACTTGAAGGTGCAGATGCCTTCTATGATAAGCATGTTGGAAGTCTTCTCATGCCTCCTGGACCAAAGGATCTGGCTGATTTTCCAAAACTTGTTCGTCACGAATTTACTGTCAAAGATAAGACAGACATTGTCTTCTCGGGATTAGGTTGGATTCGTGTCCAAGGAAAAGCTGACCAACCAACCATCGTTGCTGCCTGGGCACCAGAAGGTGTTGGCGTCGTCGTACGAAAAGCGATTATTTAAACTTAATAAAGTAGTTAAAAGTATAAAAAGAGTCTTTTCAATGAACATGAGGTTTGCCTAGATTTTCGTTATGAGCAAACGATGTGTTTTTCGTCGTGATAGTAATCCAAGTAACATTTTATGTTACTTGGATTCGGAATTTTTGAGACCCTAGGCTCAAAACTAGCTATGAAACCGAAGGTTTGCTAGCGTCCGTATCACCTAAGAAAAACAGCAAAAAAATTAAAAGGAATAAACATGTCATTAACATCAAAACAACGTGCCTTCCTCAAATCGGAAGCACACACACTTAAACCTATTGTACAAATCGGGAAAAACGGTCTTAACGACCACATCAAAACTAGCGTTCGTAACGCCCTTGATGCCCGTGAATTGATTAAAGTAACCCTACTCCAAAATACTATGGAAGATATTCATGAGGTTGCTGAAATCTTGGAAGAAGAAATTGGCTGTGATACAGTCCTTAAGATTGGACGTATCTTGATTCTCTATAAAGAATCAGCTAAAAAAGAAAATCGTAAGTTGTCACCAAAGGTCAAAGCTATCCAAAAATAGTTGCCGACTTTACTTGGTGAAGGACAAACTAAGGTATAGGAACACTTTTGAAGCATTAAAGCTAGCCTTAAGTCAGTTGTATAATGCTTGAGAAAGAGGAGGCGTACATGGCACTAGATCTCGTAACCCCATTTACAAAGGTTCAACTAGAGGAAGAAATCAAAGATACAGGCCGTAAGCAAGTGGGAATATTAGGTGGAAATTTCAATCCTGTTCATAATGCCCACTTGGTTGTTGCTGATCAGGTGCGTCAGCAGTTAGGTCTCGATGAAGTTCTTCTCATGCCTGAATATGAGCCACCTCATGTCGATAAAAAAGAGACCATTGATGAAAAACACCGTCTTAATATGCTTATGTTGGCTATTAACGGTATCGAAGGATTGGACATCGAAACCATTGAGTTGGAACGTAAGGGAATCAGCTATACTTATGACACCATGAAGCTCTTGACGGAAGCCAATCCTGATACGGATTATTACTTTATTATTGGAGCGGATATGGTCGAATACCTACCTAAGTGGCATCGTATTGATGAACTTATCGAGATGGTACAATTTGTTGGTGTTCAGCGTCCTAAGTATAAGGCTGGAACGTCTTACCCAGTTATTTGGGTGGATGTGCCCCTTATGGATATTAGTTCGAGTGCAGTTAGAGCCTACATTAAGAAGGATCGCACACCTAACTTTATGGTGCCACAGTCTGTACTTGCCTACATCAAGAAAGCGGGGCTCTATAAATGACCTATGAAAAATACCTAGACTATTCTCGTGAAGAACTTCTTGAAAAAGTTCGAGCGGTCATGAGCCCTAAACGCTTCAATCATGTCCTGGGTGTTGAGCGAGCTGCTATTGCTCTTGCTGAAAAGTACGGATATGATACTGAGAAAGCCGGATTGGCTGGTTTGCTTCATGATTATGCCAAGGAACTTCCAGATCAGGAATTCTTGGGGCTTATTGATAAATATAAGCTTGATCCTGAATTGAAAAAATGGGGAAACAATGTCTGGCATGGCATGGTTGGGATTTACAAAATCCAAGAAGATTTGGGATTGACTGATCCCGAAATTCTACGCAGTATTGAAATTCATACCGTCGGAAGCCATGAAATGTCAACCCTAGATAAGATAGTCTATGTGGCTGATTATATTGAGCATAACCGTAATTTCCCTTTGGTAGAGGAAGCTAGACAAGTAGCAGAGCAATCCTTGGATAAGGCCGTTGCTTTTGAGACAGTTCATACCGTGGAACACTTGGCTCATCAGGCCTTGCCGATTTTCCCGCAAACCTTGGAAACCTATAATGCTTTTGTGCATTACTTAAAAGATTAATAACAAATTACTGGAGAATATCATTGACTAAAGAAGAATTACTTGAATTGGTTGTCAAAGCTGCTGATGAAAAGCGAGCTGAAGACATTGTTGCCCTTGATTTGTACGGCCTTACAAGCCTAACAGATTACTTTGTTATTTTGAGTGCAATGAATAGCCGTCAGTTGGAAGCTATTGCTGACAACATCCGTGAGAAAGTGAAAGAAGCTGGCCTTGATGCTAGCCACATGGAAGGTGACAACAAGGGTGGTTGGATTCTTTTGGATCTTAACGACGTCGTTGTTCACATCTTTACAGAAGATGAACGTGCTCACTATAACCTTGAAAAACTCTGGCATGAAGCACCAATGGTGGATGTGTCAGCTTATTTGGCATAAAAATTGAACTCAGTTGGCGACAACTGGGTTTTGTTGCTTAAACTAAAGATTTAATAGGAAGGATAGAGCCTTGTGTTTAGTTGGTTTGTTAACTGAACACGAGCTAAAAGCAGTGAGAAAAAGATAAACTTTCCTTGTATCCGGCGATACGGCAGAAAGTTTCCTATTTTCTCTGTGCTTTTGACGCTCTTTGTATCTTGATTTATGGCTACTTATGAAACTTTCGCGGCGGTATACGACGCTGTTATGGATGATAGTCTTTACGATTTGTGGACGGATTTTTCCCTCCGTCATTTGCCAAAGACTAAGGATAAAAAGAAATTACTTGAATTGGCTTGTGGAACTGGAATTCAGTCTGTACGCTTTTCTCAAGCTGGTTTCGATGTAACTGGACTCGATTTGAGTGCTGATATGTTGAAGATTGCGGAGAAGCGAGCGTCTTCTGCCAAACAGAAAATTGACTTTATTGAAGGCAACATGTTGGATTTATCGCAAGCGGGCAAGTATGACTTTGTGACCTGCTACTCAGATTCAATCTGCTATATGCAGGACGAAGTAGAAGTTGGAGACGTCTTCAAAGAGGTTTACAATGCCCTTAATGAGGATGGCGTCTTCATCTTTGATGTGCACTCAACCTATCAGACGGATGAGGTTTTCCCGGGCTATTCCTACCATGAAAATGCAGAAGACTTTGCTATGCTTTGGGATACCTATGAGGATGCGGCACCGCATTCTATTGTCCATGAATTGACCTTCTTTGTCCAAGAGGAAGATGGAAGCTTTAGCCGACATGATGAGGTCCATGAGGAGCGTACCTATGAGGTCTTGACTTATGATATCTTGTTGGAGCAAGCTGGCTTCAAATCCTTCAAACTTTACGCTGATTTCGAGGATAAGGAACCGACTGAAACTAGTGCACGTTGGTTCTTTGTGGCCCAAAAATAAGAACTATGACAGTTACAGGTATTATTGCTGAGTTCAATCCTTTTCATAATGGCCACAAGTATCTCCTAGATCAGGCTGAAGGCGTAAAAATCGTTGCCATGTCTGGGAACTTTGTTCAGCGAGGTGAGCCAGCTATTGTGGATAAGTGGACTAGAGCTCAGATGGCTTTGGAAAATGGGGCTGACCTCGTGGTTGAGTTGCCTTTCTTGACAGCAGTTCAGTCTGCCGATTATTTTGCTGCTGGAGCCGTCGAAATCTTGTCCCGACTGGGAATTGATAGCCTTACTTTTGGCACGGAAGAAGTCCTAGACTACCAGGCGATAGCAGATGTCTATGCTGAAAAGTCCGAGGAAATGGAAGCCTTTGTGGAAAGTTTGCCTAGTGATTTGTCTTATCCACAGAAGACGCAAAAAATGTGGGAAAAGTTTGCTGGTGTAGCCTTTACTGGCAATACTCCCAATCATATTCTAGGATTAGCCTATGCCAAAGCTTGTGCTGGTAAGGGCATTAAGTTGACTCCTATCCAGAGACAAGGAGCCGGCTATCATTCCTCAGACAAGGAAGTATCTTTCGCCTCAGCGACCAGTCTACGTCTCCACAAGCAAGATAGTGATTTTGTGGATAAGTTCATGCCCAATAGCAAACTTTTTCAGACTTCTCCACAGGTCTCTTGGGATAATTATTTCCAATTGTTGGTTTATCAGATTCTTACAAATGCCGATTTGACTAGTGTTTTCCAGGTGAATGAAGAGATTGCCAGTCGTTTAAAGACTGCTATTCGTGAGGTTTCTTCTGTGGAGGAACTAGTGGATAAGGTGGCGACTAAACGCTATACAAAAGCACGGGTACGTCGTATTTTGACCTATATCCTAGTTGGAGCTGTGGATAATCCTTTGCCTGAATCCATTCATGTGCTTGGATTTTCTCAAAAAGGGCAGGCTCATCTCAAATCTGTGAAAAAGTCTGTGGATATAGTAGCTCGGATTGGAAGGGAGCCTTGGGATATGCTTACACAACAAGCAGATCAGGTTTATCAATTAGGCAATCCCGAGCTTTCCGAACAAACCTTCGGACGCATACCGCATAGAGTAAAATAGTTTTATAGAAGGTCTACCCTTGGTAGGCTTTTTTGCTTCTTTTGCGAATAAATGTAATAGAAAGGATAAAGTTGTACAAGTTCCTGACAAGTTTATTCTTTTGGTATATAATAAAAGAAAAGAGGAAAATGAGGTATGCTAATGGAAGCAGTCGTCTATTCAACGTTTCGAAATCATTTAAAGGATTATATGAAAAAGGTTAATGATGAATTTGAACCTCTAGCTGTAGTCAATAAAAATCCTGATGAAGATATTGTAGTGGTCTCAAAGAGTGAATGGGATAGCATTCAAGAAACATTGCGTATTGTTCAAAATAAAGAACTATCAGACAAGGTTTTAAGAGGAATGGCTCAGGTACGTGCTGGAGAGACTCAAGAACATGCAATAAAGGAGTAGGAAATGTTACTCACTTTTACTGAAGATGCATGGACAGATTATTGTTATTGGCAAAATCAAGATAGGAAGACCCTCAAGCGAATCAATAAATTAATTAAAGACATTCAACGGGATCCTTTTTCAGGTATTGGTAAGCCAGAACCCTTAAAGTATGACTTTCAAGGAGCTTGGTCTCGACGAATTGATGCTGAAAATCGTTTGATTTATATGATTGATGGTAAGAGCGTCGCTTTTCTATCTTTTAAAGATCATTATTAGGTCTACCCTTGGTAGGCTTTTTTACTTTTCGGAAAATATTCTCAAAAAGGTCAAAAAAGATCAAACAAAACCATTGACCTTTACTGACTAATGGTGTATGATAGTCACATAAGGATTTATCTTCCTTATAAGTCTTGTAGCATTAGCTAGATTATTGTAAAAAGGTAATTATAGCTTGGCTACAAAAAATGATAACAAAGGTCAAAAAAAGTCAAAAAAACTATTGACTATTACTGACCAATGTTGTACAATATAAACATAAGGAAATGAAATCCTTATGAAGGCTGTGTCAATAGCCCATATACCAATAAAAAAGGATTGCAGCTAGTCTGCAAAAATTTTCATCTGAAAGGTCAGTAAAAGTCAAAACCAAATTCTTGACCTGATCAAATGAAAGGTATATGATAAAACTGTAAGGAGAAAGGATTCCTTAATATTCAAGTTTCTTTCTGAAAAAACTATTTATGGTTTTGAAAGGGGCTTGGAAGTTAGCTATATTGAGAGATTCACAGAAAGAAGGTGGCTCTTATGCTAAATGACAATTTATTTAAGACTGAGAAAGTTCTCAGTCTCCTACCAAGAGCAAAACCTGAAATTATTAGAAGAGTAGTTGAAGCTACTAAAAATTTTTAGGGTTTTGGTCAGTAAAAGTCAAAACTTACACATTAACATAAAAAATAACACTTAAAAAATTTCACAAGAAAACACAAAACGAGGTAATTATATGAACAACAACTTTAACAATATGGATGATCTTTTCAATCAATTGATGGGTAACATGGGTGGTTACCGTTCAGAAAACCGTCGCTACATGATTAACGGTCGTGAAGTGACACCTGAAGAATTTGCTATCTACCGTCAAACAGGTCAATTGCCTGGTAATGAAGGTGAAGCAGTCAACCCAACTCAACAACAAGGTAAAGGACCTAAAAAAGACGGTATTCTTGCTAAACTTGGTCGTAACTTGACTGAAGAAGCTCGCGAAGGTAAATTGGATCCTGTTATCGGACGTAACAAAGAAATCCAAGAAGCTTGCGAAATCTTGGCTCGTCGTACCAAGAATAACCCAGTCCTTGTCGGGGACGCCGGTGTTGGTAAAACAGCCGTAGTTGAAGGTTTGGCACAAGCCATCGTAAATGGTGATGTCCCAGCTGCTATCAAGAACAAAGAAATCATCTCAATCGATATTTCTGGACTTGAAGCTGGTACGCAATACCGTGGTAGCTTTGAAGAAAACATTCAAAACTTGGTAAATGAAGTCAAAGAAGCTGGAAATATTATCCTCTTCTTCGATGAAATCCACCAAATTCTTGGTGCCGGAAGCACTGGCGATGGCCAAGGCTCTAAAGGTCTTGCTGATATCTTGAAACCTGCTCTTTCACGTGGTGAATTGACAGTGATTGGTGCAACAACTCAGGATGAATACCGTAACACTATCTTGAAGAACGCTGCTCTTGCGCGTCGTTTCAACGAAGTTAAGGTTAATGCTCCTTCTGCTGAAGATACCTTCAAGATTCTCCAAGGTATCCGTGATCTTTATGAAAAACACCACAATGTTATCTTGCCAGATGATGTTTTGAAGGCAGCGGTAGATTTCTCTGTACAATACATTCCACAACGTAGCTTGCCAGATAAGGCTATCGACCTTGTCGATGTAACAGCTGCTCACTTGGCTGCTCAACACCCAGTGACTGATGTGAATGCTGTTGAACATGAAATCGAAGAAGAAAAAGCTAAACAAGAAGCTGCAGCTGCCAAAGAAGACTACGAAGCAGCTCTAAACGCTAAGGTTCGTATTGAAGAACTTGAAAAGAAAATTGCTAACCATACAGCAGACCTTAAAGTCACTGCAACTGTTAACGATGTGGCTGAATCTGTAGAACGTATGACTGGTATTCCAGTGTCACAAATGGGTGCAACTGATATCGAACGTTTGAAAGATATGGGTCACCGTTTGCAAACTAAGGTTATCGGTCAAGATAAAGCCGTTGAAGCAGTGGCACGTGCCATCCGTCGTAACCGTGCAGGATTTGACGAAGGTAACCGTCCAATTGGTAGCTTCTTATTCGTAGGTCCTACTGGTGTTGGTAAAACAGAATTGGCTAAACAATTAGCTCTTGATATGTTCGGTAACAAGGATGCTATCATCCGCTTGGATATGTCCGAATACAGTGATCGCACAGCAGTTTCCAAATTGATTGGTGCTACAGCTGGTTATGTTGGTTACGAAGATAACTCCAACACATTGACTGAACGCGTTCGTCGTAATCCTTACTCCATCGTATTGTTCGACGAAATCGAAAAAGCAGACCCTCAAGTTATTACATTACTTCTTCAAGTATTGGATGATGGTCGCTTAACAGATGGTCAAGGTAACACCGTAAACTTCAAAAATACTGTTATCATTGCTACATCTAATGCAGGCTTTGGCTATGGTCAAGATAAGGACGATGAAAACAAAGTAGATGTAATGGATCGTATTGCTCCATTCTTCCGTCCAGAATTCTTAAACCGTTTCAACGCTGTTATCGAATTCAACCAATTGAAAAAAGAAGACTTGAAACAAATCG
>OIZF01001188.1_pt1 | contig 15858 bp, 18 predicted proteins | sample 1588471 | NCBI WGS metagenome assembly OIZF01 (sample SAMN03283279) | human gut metagenome | biome: human-associated habitat; material: feces | host: Homo sapiens | place: Peru | collected 2012
GTAATTATTACTACTTATAGTATAATCCTTTTAAGATATAATTCAATGAATATGCTCAAACTAAAAAAAGAAGAACACTAAGCGTGCTCTTCTTTACGCATCTCTTCACGATACATTTTATAGAGATCAGCATGACATAGATCATTTGTGCCGCATGTATTACAATTATGTCCACAGACACCTATGCCTTTTTTCTTATTTTTATATATAGTTCTAAGGACAAGACAAACCCAGATAACTAATAAAATACTTACTATAATTGTACCCACACAATCTCCTCCTTGTTTCTATTATACAATTATCTTGGTGAATAACCAAGTTTGATGATCATCTGTTTATATGTTTCTAGATCAGGTTGATTCATAGAAAGAATAGTGATTTCTTTCTTATTCATGTTTACTGATGCAAGATATTCTTTATGTTGATTAAATGCGTTTTCTATTGTTGCTGCACAGTTCTTGCAGAACATATCATCAATATGAAGAATAGTACGATAGGGATAAAGATTTTTATCCTTATCCCCCGTACCTATTTTCTTTATTTGATCGTGTTCACCACAACATCCTGACTGTAATGTCTTCTTGTAGTGAAGAACACCTATAATGAGCAACACAACAACAATAGCCGCAACTATGATGTTACCCATAATTGATTAAGCTCTCTGTGTCTTTAATTCTGGTTTAGGTGCTGGTCTTACAATGAAGTAGATCATTACTAAAATACATACGATTGATAGAATCTGACCTAATCCGAATGCTGCACCATAGAATAACCATGAACCTAACTGATAAGTGATCATAGCTAATACATAGCCTAATACCATCTGGTATAAAATCGCAAACCATCCCCAGAACTTAGAACCCATTTCTCTCATGATTGTACCAATAGCGGCAAAGCATGGTGGATCAAATAAGTTCAAGATCATGAATGAGAAGCCACCCATTGCAGAGAATGTATTAACCATAGCATGAATTGCCTTAGCACCTGAATCTGCATCACCCATGTGATTTAAGATAGAGATAGTAGAAACTGCCTGTTCCTTAGCTGCAAGAGCTGAGATAACTGCAACTGAACCTTTCCAGTTTTCAATACCTACTGGTGCAAATAATGCTGTAAATAGATGACCAATAGAGGCTAACATTGAGTTTTCAATATCAACCATCTGGAATGAGAAGTTAAATGTAGATAATAACCATACTACGATACAAATACTAAAGATAATAGTACCTGCTTTAATCATGAATGCTTTTGCACGTTCCCAAACATGGATGAATACACCTCTTAATGTAGGAATATGGTATGCTGGTAATTCCATTACGAATGGTGCTGGATCACCTGCAAAGAAACGAGTCTTCTTTAATGCGATACCTGATAAGATAATAACTAAAATACCAACAATCATACTTGTAATGGCACTTTTTAAAAGTTCATCGTGAATAATATTACTTTTTTTCTTTAAAGCATAGTAACGATACATCTTATAAATGCCATATAAAAAAATTAATAAGCCACAAATATTAAAAATAAAAACAATTAAACTTTTAGAATTAAAGGTTAAAATAATTCCTAAAATCAGTAAGAAAATACTACTAATAATATTGTTTTTTTGAGGTTCATCTTTGATAACAGTTACTTTCATTAAGGCTCCTTTCTAGAAACATTATAGCATAAAATTTTGGGGTGTGTTATAATTAACTAAAGTTAAAAGAGGTTTGCTATGAATAAAGAAATGATATTAAATTTATTACGACAATATGGCTTTGGCTTAAATCAAAAAGACCCTTATTTATATGATGGTGAGCTAGGCTTAGGTATTGTTTATACTTTTAAAGACCCTTTTTATGGAATGCTAACAAGAGTATATCAAGCTCCTTCTTTAAAAGAATATGAAGACTTTTTAAATAAATACTCTTGGTACAAAAAAAATGGTCAAAAAACTCGTGTTAAAATTTGTTTAGAAAATTATAAAGAAATTATGGCTAATCCTAAATTTATCTATCAAGGAAAAGAAAAAAATTATCAAGAATTACAAGATATTGCTCAAAATAAAAAAGAAACGGTTTTAAAAGAAAAAAATTATATCAAAAAATTACGTAGAACAGTTAGTATTCTTATGCAAATCTTAGATATTAAAAGAAAACTTCAAATAGAAACAAGAAAAAACTACGAAGAATTTTATCAAAATTATATTACAAAAAAAGAAGCCTTTGAAAAAGAATTAGCAAATTATTTAAAAGAAAAACAAGAAGAAAAGGAGAACACAAACATGACACTTTACGAAGAATTAAAAGCACGTGGCCTGATCGCACAGGTTACAGACGAAGAACTGATCGCAGATTTGATCAACAACGGAAAAGCTACATTTTACATCGGATTTGATCCGACAGCAGATAGCTTACACGTAGGACATTTCATGGCATTATGCCTGATGAAACGTCTGCAGATGGCAGGAAACAAACCAATCGCATTGATCGGTGGCGGTACAGCTATGATCGGTGATCCATCAGGAAGATCAGATATGCGTCAGATGATGACACCGGAGCAGATTCAGCATAACTGTGACTGCTTCAAAGAGCAGATGAGCAAATTCATCGATTTCTCAGATGGCAAGGCATTGATGGTAAATAATGCTGACTGGCTGATGGATTTAAATTATATCGAAGTACTCCGTGAAGTAGGTGCGCATTTCAGTGTAAACCGTATGCTTTCACATGAGTGCTACAAACAGCGTATGGAAAGAGGACTTACATTCCTTGAGTTTAACTACATGATCATGCAGAGCTACGATTTCTATGAGTTATTCCAGAATTACGGATGTAACCTGCAGTTCGGTGGAGACGACCAGTGGGCAAACATGCTCGGTGGTACAGAACTGATCCGTCGTAAACTCGGTAAAGATGCAAGTGCCATGACAATCACACTGCTTCTGAACTCAGAAGGTAAAAAGATGGGAAAAACACAGTCAGGTGCTGTTTGGCTTGATCCAAACAAAACATCTCCATTCGATTTCTACCAGTACTGGAGAAATGTAGCGGATGCTGACGTACTCAAATGTATCCGTATGTTGACATTCCTTCCATTAGAGCAGATCGATGAGATGGATTCATGGGAAGGAAGCCAGTTGAACAAAGCAAAAGAAATCCTTGCATTTGAATTGACAAAACTTGTTCATGGTGAAGAAGAAGCAGTTCGTGCACAGGAAAGTGCCCGTGCATTATTCAGTCAGGGAAATGCAGCTGATATGCCAACAGCAGAATTAACAGAAGAAGACCTGGCAGATGGTTCTATCGATATCCTTACACTGCTTGCTAAGAGTGGATTGGTATCTTCAAAATCAGAAGCAAGACGTGCTGTACAGCAGGGTGGAGTTGCAGTAGATGGTGAGAAAGTAACAGATATCTATGCAACAATTGAAAAAGATAAATTTGCAGGAGAAGGAATTGTCCTGAAAAAAGGAAAGAAAAACTTCCGTAAAGTGGTTGTGAAATAGAGGCAGGAGTGCCAACGGGGAGTGCCAACGGGGACGGGGTTTCTGGCTTTTTTGTTAGCAAAAAAGCCAGAAACCCCGTCCCCAATGGCCTCTATTTCATCTTCAAATATTGAATACTATAAGCCGGCATATTGAGTGATCCTGACAGGTTTCCGGTTTCACCTGTGATCAATTCGGTATAATCTCCATTCAACTCACCATTTCCGGCAGTGAAGTCACAATCTCCGGCGTTGATCGCAACAAGAACCCGCTCGCTGTCGCTACGGCGTTCAAAGACAATCTGGTGATTCGTAAGAACGACATTGCGGTATCCACCATTGCAAAGTGCATCGCTTTCACGGCGGATTACAATGAGCTTTTCGATAAGCTCAGTCAATTCGTTTGGTTTCGGAGCATCGAAACATGGACGAAGTGCATAATCATTATCCGGAGCTTTGACACCTTCTTCACCCCATTCACTTCCATAGTAGATACATGGAATGCCAGGCATACCGAATAAAATACCGTAAGTCAGTGGTAAATGATTCTTGTTTGTGAGAATGCTGGCAATACGAGTGACATCGTGGTTGTCGACAAAGTTCATCAGATGCTTTCCGCGATAAATACACCACTGTTCAGGTCCGTACTGACGGTTCAGTGAATGTGCAATCTCAAACATGTTCATGCTGTTAAAGCTGGAGTAAATGCCTTTATAACATTCATAGTTTGTGCAACTGTGAAGCATCTCATCATTTACAATAATATTGTAATCACCAAATAGTACTTCGCCGATTAATGCGAATCCCGGTTTTAATTCTTCACAGAAATGGCGCAAACGACGCATGAAATTGTGATCCAGACTATAAGCAACATCGAGACGTAGTCCGTCAATATCGAATTCTTCAATCCAGAAACGAACACAGTCCAGCAGATAATCTACAACTGCAGGATTCTGTAAGTTTAATTTTACCAGTTCAAAATGTCCTTCCCATCCTTCATACCAGAAACCATCATTGTAGCAGCTGTTTCCGTCAAAGCTGATGTGGAACCAGTCTTTATAAGGAGAATCCCATTTTTTCTCCTGTACATCCTGAAATGCCCAGAAGCCACGTCCGACATGGTTAAATACGCCATCCAGCATAATCTTTACATGATGCTCATGAAGCGTCTGACAAATTTCTTTAAAATCGTCGTTTGTTCCGAGACGACAGTCTATTTTCTTAAAGTCGCGAGTATCATAACCATGGTTATCAGATTCAAATATAGGATTCAAAATAATAGAACCGATACCTAATGTCTCAAGGTATTCGCTCCATTCACCAATCTTCTTGATCCTTGGAACAGTCACCCCATCATTATGCACCGGCGCACCGCAAAATCCAATCGGATATATTTGATAAAAAGTTTCATTATAAGCCCACATTAAAAACACCTCTTCCTGTTGTTAAAAATCTAGTAAAAATCCTTTTTATTATAACATAAATTGGTGAAAAGTGATAAAAAATATGGAAAAAATTAAAAAAATATGATTTTTCAGTGGAAGGCTTCGGCTTGACATTTCCTAAAGGAAAGGGCAAAATAAAATGCATGAAAAAGAGTTGTAAAATTGAAATGAGAAAGGCGAAAAAATTATGAATTTTGGAAATATTGGAACAATGATGAAATTACAGTCAGCATTAAAAACATTTAATGCAAATCACCCAAGAGTAATGCCGTTTTTTAAAGCCGTTGGAGCGGAAGGTGTTAAAGAAGGTATGGTTATCGAAATGACAGTGCGCACACCGGAAGGAAAAAGTATGACAAGTAATATTAAAGTGCAGCAGTCAGATCTGGAATTGATCGAGACATTGAAAAATTTAAATATGAATGAATAAGGAAGAAAGACATGAAACGGAATGTTGAGTTGAGTGAGATTTCAGATGGAAGATTATATACAGCAAATGATATGGTAAAAGCAGACTGCTTTGACTGTCAGGGGTGTTCGGCATGTTGCCACGGAATGGGAACTTCCATCGTATTGGATCCGATGGATATCTGGCGTCTGCAAAGCGAAATCGGATTGAATTTTGCGGCACTCATGGAGAAATATATTGAGCTCAATGTAGTGGATGGTATGATCCTGCCTAATTTAAAATTAGCAGGACAGACAGAGGCGTGTGCATTTTTAAATGCCGAAGGACGTTGCAGTGTGCATGAATTTCGCCCGGGAATTTGCAGATTATTTCCATTGGGACGTTATTACGAAGAGGAAGGATTCAAATATTTTTTACAGATTTATGAATGTAAAAAAGAAAATCGTGGCAAAGTAAAGATTAAAAAATGGCTGGGAATTCCAAATCTGTCAGCATACGAGAAATACATAGCAGACTGGCATCGGTTTTTGTTGGATTGTGAAGCGGGGATACAGACTTTGGATGAAGAGAATACAAGAATTTTAAATCTATATGTTTTGAAAATGTTTTACCAGACAGCGTATGAGAGCGAAGAATTTTATGAAGAGTTTTATGAAAGACTTCAGCAAGTGAAAAATACACTTGGAATTTAAGGAGACATGAAATGAGTGGATTTTTATTTGTCGGATTAGGCGGCGCAGTTGGAGCAATGCTAAGATATGCTATCAGTTTGATACCATATCGCGGTTCATTTCCAGTATTAACATTGGTTACTAATGTGATTGGAGCGATTTTGATTGGCTATATTGCGGGAGTTACGACACAAAAACATTTGCCGGAGAATGCGGTAAGATTTTTAAAAACAGGAGTTTGTGGCGGATTTACAACATTTTCATTAGAGGCGTATACATTGTCTATGGATGGAAAATATACACAGGCCGGATTATATGCTGTGTTAAGTGTCGGATTATGTTTATTCGGCATCTTTGTAGGAATGTATCTTTCAAAAGCAATAAGATAATGAATGTGATGCAAAGATAAAAAGCAGTAATAAAGAATAGGAACTTGCTATGGAACATGTGAAAATATATCAGTTGGATGTTACAAAATTCGAAGATCCGCAGTGCTTTCAGAAACATTATGCGATGCTCTCGGATGGCAGGCAGAAGAAAATCGATGCATATCGGGTAGACAATGCGAAAAGATTATCTCTGGGGGCAGGCGTTTTGCTGGAGCAGGGGCTGCGAGAATATAATATTTGCGAGCGTGATGTGAAAATTAAGACAGGGGAGAATGGAAAGCCCTATCTGGAAGAATATCCGGAGATTCATTTTAATTTATCACATTCCGGAAATATGGTTTTTGCAGTGTTTTCAGACCGGGAAGTAGGATGCGATATCGAAGAAATCGAGAAACCGCAAGAAAAACTGGCGGAACGCTTTTTTTGTCCGGAAGAATATGAGCATTTGATGAAAATAGAGGATGAACATAAACGATGTGAAGAATTTTATCGTTTATGGACATTAAAAGAAAGTTTTATGAAAGTGACAGGTCTTGGAATGAAGTTGCCATTGGATTCGTTTTGCTTTCAATTAGGAGAACGTGTTGAGATAAGTCAACATTTAAATAAAGAAGAATATGATTTTCAAGAGTTGGAAATAACAGATAAAAAAGGAACAAAATATAAAGCAGCAATATGTTTATGCGTAAAGAAATGAAGTGTAAAAAATGAGACAACATAAGTGGAAAACAGGAAGAGTATTAGGAATAGTAATGGCGGCAGCTATGTTAGGGGGAATTATCACTACACCGATTTGTGCGGTGGCAGAAGAATCAGAAGCAGTTGAAATGCAGGATGGTGAAATGCAAGATTCAGAAGCTTCAGATTCAGAAACACAAGATCCGACAACGCAGGATTTGGAAGAGCAAGATGTGGAAATATCGGACGATGGTATTTTAGAGTATGTCGCTTTGGGGGACAGTATTTCAAATGGATATAGTGCAGACCCGGAATCAGAGATTATTAGTTACCCGCAATTGATTGCACATGATTTGGAAGAAATGGCGGGAGAAGATGTTGAACTGTCAAAAGATACAAAGAACGGATTGACAACAACGAAGCTGAATTCTGTTATTTTGAAAAGGAAACAGGTGCAGGAGTCTTTACAAAAAGCTGATTTTGTAACAGTGACGATTGGGGCAAATGATCTCATGAATCAGTTTAAAAAGGTATCAAAAGAAATTTTGAATAATAATACCAAGTTCTCAACAGCAAACCAGGCCTTAGCGGCATTGCAAGACGGAATTAAGGCAAACCCTCTGCTGCTTGTAAAAGTAGTCAGCGCAATCAGCAATTGGGATTATACATCGTTTGAAGACGATTGGAAGCTTACAATGGAAAATATTGATTCGATGCGGCCGAAAAATAGCGAGATGATAGTTACAACAATCTACAATCCGGTAGAAAGCATGGAGCTTCCCGGAACATTGAACAGTATTGTTGAAGGTCTGATTTCAAAGATGAATGATATCATTGTATCTTACGCTGATGATTATGATTATAAGGTAGTGGAACTGTTGGATTCCGGTATAGGAGAAAAAGTGCAGTCAGATGGTCTCCATCCAAATCAGGAAGGGCAACAGCTGATTTGTGATTTGATGGAAGAAACTGCAACATCTGAGCCGTTTGAGGCAATCAGAGAATACAGGGAAGAACAGGAACGGGAGAAACAGGAAGCGCTGGAAGCGGCAAAACATCAGAAGGAGCAGGAAGAAGCAGAAAAGAAAGCTCTGGAAGAGGCAAAAGAGAGAAGAAAGACAGTGCTAAGCTGTGCATCGCTCGCAGTTGCAGTTGGTCTTATGGCATTATTGCGTAAGAAAACAGAAAATGAAGAAAGAAATAAACAGAGTGATAAAAAGTGATAAAAAGTGATAAAAAGTGATAAAAAGTGATAAAAAGTGATACGTGACAAAGAGAAAAGGCGGGTATTGAAGTGAGAAAAAAAGAATTGGCGGCAGAGGTAATCGCACGTTTAAAAAAAGAATATCCGGATGCAGGGTGCACATTGGATTATGATGATGCATGGAAACTGCTTGTTAGTGTGCGCCTGGCAGCACAATGTACGGATGCAAGAGTAAATGTGGTTGTGGAAGGATTGTTTGAAAAATATCCAAGTGTAAATGCATTGGCGGAGGCAGATGTAGAGGACATTGAAGCGATAGTGCGTCCGTGTGGTCTTGGAAAGAGTAAGGCGAGAGATATTAGTGCCTGCATGAAGATGATAAAAGAAGAATATGGTGGAAAAGCCCCGGATGATTTTGATGAACTGTTGAAACTTCCGGGAGTTGGAAGGAAAAGCGCAAATCTGATCATGGGAGATGTGTACGGAAAACCGGCAATTGTGACAGATACACATTGCATTCGCCTGACAAATCGTATCGGATTAGTTGACGGCATAAAGGAACCAAAGAAAGTAGAGATGGCGTTATGGAAAATCATTCCGCCTGAAGAGGGAAGTGATTTCTGCCACAGACTCGTATATCATGGACGGGAAGTCTGCACAGCACGAACAAAGCCATATTGTGATAAATGTTGTCTCGAAGATATTTGCAAGAAAAAAGGTGTTTAAGATTTCGGAATAATAAGACGGAATAGTTAGACATAAAGGACATGTTAAAATTAATAGAAGGGCGATTTTAAAGAAAAAATGAAAACAGTAAGCGAAAAAGATATTGAAATAACAAAAGAATTATTTGAGTTTATAGAAAAAAGTCCAACTGCATTTCATGCTGTAGAACAGATGAAAAACAGATTAGATAAAGAAGGGTATCAGCAATTGCTGGAAGGAAAAAAATGGGAATTGCAGAGTGGAGAAAAATATTATGTAATTCGAAATGGCTCAGCAATCATTGCATTTCGCATACCAGAAACAAAACCACAGGGATTTCAGATTATGGCAAGCCATAGCGATTCACCGACATTTCGTATTAAAGAAAATCCGGAAATGAAGGTGGAACAGGCATATGTGAAATTGAACGTAGAAAAATATGGCGGGATGCTCTGTGCACCATGGTTTGACAGACCTCTGTCTGTTGCCGGCCGAGTAATCATAAAGGAAGGAAATAAGCTTGTGAGCAAGCTGGTTTCTATAGACCGCGATCTTTTGATGATTCCAAATCTCGCAATTCATATGAATCGTGATGCAAATAACAACTATCAATATAATGTACAGAAAGATATGCTGCCATTGTTTTCAATGTCAGGTGAAGAGGGTGAATTTGCACAGATGATCGCGGATGAAGCCGGGGTGGAAAAAGAACAAATCATAGGCAATGATTTGTATTTGTACAATCGCCAGAACGGAAGTATATGGGGTGCAAATCAGGAATTTTTATCAATTGGACGACTGGATGATTTGCAGTGTGCATTTGCTTCATTAAAAGGATTTTTACAGGCAGAGACAAAGAACAGTATACCGGTTCATTGTGTTTATGATAATGAAGAAGTCGGAAGCGAAACAAAGCAAGGAGCAGCCTCTACATTTTTATATGATACATTGTATAGGATTAATGAGAGTCTGGAAGGAAATGACAGCGACTACCACAGATTACTTGCGTCAAGTTTTATGGTGTCAGCAGATAATGCACATGCCGTACATCCAAATTATGCAGATAAAGCCTGCCCGACAAACCGTCCGTTGTTAAATGAAGGTGTTGTAATTAAAATCAGTGCAAACCAAAAATATACAACAGACGGAATGGCATTTGCGGTATTTAAACAAATCTGTGAGAAGGCAAATGTTCCGACACAGGTTTTCCATAATCGTTCAGATATACTTGGAGGTTCTACGCTTGGAAATATCTCAGGTAATCAGGTGGCTGTGAACAGTGTTGATATCGGACTTCCACAGCTGGCAATGCATTCACCATATGAGACTGCTGGAATAAAAGATATAGGATATCTTGTAGAGGCGGCAAAAACATTTTTCGAGACATCGTGTGTAGAGACGGAATATGGAGTGTACGAGCTACAATAATGCAGGAAAATGAACTGAAATTTGATGTTCGAAGAAGAACGTTTTTCAACAAAGGATAACATAGAGGTTGGGATAAAATGTTATATACAAGACCGGATTATTATAAAGAGTTTACATGTACAGCTGAACAATGCGAAGATACTTGCTGTGCCGGCTGGCAGATTGTAATTGATTCTGCATCGATGAAAAAATATCGAGGTGAAAAAAGTGCGTACAAAAAGAAGCTTCACCATTCCATACATTGGCTTCAAAAAACATTTAAACAAGATGAAGAAAAAAGATGCGCTTTTTTGACAGAAGAAAATTTGTGCGATATGTATTTGAATCTTGGAGAAAAAAGCTTATGTAGAACATGCAGACAGTATCCAAGACATATGGAAGAATTTGAAAATGTAAGAGAGGCGTCTCTGTCACTTTCCTGTCCGGAAGTTGCAAAGCTGCTGCTTTCAAGGAAAGAAAAGGTGAAATTTCAATATCGTGAAACAGAAGAAGAGGAAGAATGGGACGATTTTTCACCATTTCTCTATTCCCAGTTGGTGGATGCCAGAGAGCTGATGATCGAGTTGTTGCAGAATCGGAAATTGCCGATTGAAAATAGAATCGTTTTATGCCTTGGGATGGCTTATGATATGCAGAACCGCATTGATGCAGATGAGTTGTTCGGCTGCGGAGATGTAATTGAAAATTATCGCAAGCAGGCATATTTTTCATCGGCTGGCAGAAAAGTTGATACATATAGAAAAAATATAAAAGCTCAATATCAGTTTGCAAATAGAGTGATAGAAGATTTATATCAACTGGAACTTTTGAAAGAAGAGTGGGATATGCTTCTTCAAGAGGCACAAGTCCGCCTGTTTGGAAAAGGTGAAAATGTGTATGCAGAGATCATGGAAGAATTCAGCGAGTGGATTCAGACAGAGTATCAGTGGGACTGGAACATTCAGTGTGAACAGTTGATGGTGTATTTTATTTACACATATTTTTGTGGAGCTGTTTATGATGAACGCATTTTGGTAAATGCAGAGATGGCGGTGGCAGCAGTCAGTGTCATCTGGAACTTGATGGCAGCAACCTGGCTGAAAAATGAGAAGCAGCTTGATCTGGAAGATGTGTGCAGTATTGCGTATCGATATTCAAGAGAGTTAGAGCACTCGGATGAAAACTTGAAACGATATTGGAATATATTAGATGAAGAAAAAATGTTATTCAGGTAGTGGAAATGGAAATAGGAGAAAGCGTTGCTGGTCACAGGTACTGTGAACAGTAACGTTTGCCGTGAACATAGGTGTATAAAGGTAAGAAATGTGTAAAGGGTAAGAAAATGAAAAATATATATTGACAAGCAAGGGTTTACATAATATAATAGTACAGCATGAAAAAAGGAGAAACAGCATACACCAAAGCCCCGGAGTAGGCTGATTTCATATAAAAAAAGTAAAAAAACGATGTTATATGATGATTATTAGTAGGAGGAATACCCATGAAAACTTATATGGCTAACCCAGACAAGATTGAAAGAAAATGGTATGTGGTTGACGCTGAAGGTCAGACATTAGGACGTATGGCTTCAGAAATCGCAAAAGTATTAAGAGGTAAAAACAAACCAGAATACACACCACACGTTGATACAGGTGATTATGTAGTAGTTGTTAACGCAGAGAAAGTTAAAGTTTCAGGAAAGAAACTTCAGCAGAAAATCTATTACAACCACTCTGATTATGTAGGAGGAATGAAAGAGACTACATTAGCAGAGATGATGGCTAAGAAACCTGAAAAAGTTATCGAACTCGCTGTTAAAGGAATGCTTCCAAAAGGACCTATGGGAAGAGACATGATTAAGAAACTTCACGTATATGCTGGACCAGAGCACAAACAGCAGGCTCAGAAACCAGAAGTATTGACATTTTAATGAGAGGTTGAAAGGAGGACATTACAGTGGCTAATACAAAATATTATGGAACAGGAAGAAGAAAAAAATCTATCGCAAGAGTTTACCTTGTACCTGGAACAGGAAAAATTACAATTAATAAAAGAGATATCGACGAGTATTTAGGACTGGAGACACTGAAAGTAGTTGTTCGTCAGCCACTCGTTGCTACAGGAACAATTGATAAATTTGATGTAATCGTTAACGTTCATGGTGGTGGATACACAGGACAGGCTGGAGCTATCCGTCATGGTATCGCTAGAGCACTTCTTGAGGCTGATGCTGAGTACAGACCAGTTCTTAAGAAAGCTGGATACTTAACACGTGACCCACGTATGAAAGAACGTAAGAAACCAGGTCTCAAATCAGCTCGTAGAGCACCACAGTTCAGCAAACGTTAATTGTTGTTGTTCAATATTGTATTTTCTATCCCGGAAGTATTTTGCTTCCGGGATTTTTCTAAAAATATCTAAAACAATCTATTATCAAAAATAAATTAAAATTCAGATTAGAAATCAAAATAAAAATCAAGTAAAAATCCAGAGTAAATTAAATAGAAGAGTATGTTAGAACAGGGGAGTATCTGCAAGATAGAGAAAAAGCAAGTTGTGGATGCACTTTTTGTGTGGGGAGTATCTGCAAGATAGAGAAAGAGAAAGTTGCAGATGCAAATTTTTGAAGGGGAGTATCTGCGAGACAGAGAAAGAGAAAGTTGCAGATGCACTTTTTGTGTGGGGAGTATCTGCAAGACAGAGAAAAAGCAAGTTGTAGATGCATATTTTTGCAGGGGAGTATCTGCAAGATAGCGAAAAGGCAAGTTGCAGATGCATATTTTTGTATATTAACAGAAAAAAGCATCTGCAAGGGTATTTTATAAGCTGATGCAGATACAGCAAATTTAAAAAAAGTATCTGCAAGAGTATTTAACAAGCTAATGCAGATACAGCAAATCTAAAAAAAGTATCTGCAGGGGCATTTAACAAGCTAATGTAGATACAGCAGTTCTATATGAGTTGGTAAAGATACCCAAATATTCAAGTTAAGTAACTAAATCAAGAACAAATTAAGAACCAGAAGTAGGAGGAAAATTGCTTATGCACAATTTTAAAGAAGCACTGATTGAAGAACAACAACGATTAGAGGAGATTATAGCCAGGGCGAAAATGGAGAATGCTCATATGCCGGAAGGATATTTAAGAATATCAAAGCACAAGAATAGATGTCGTTATTATCATTGTCTGACAGATCGGAATGGGACTTACATTCCAAAGAAGAACATAACATTAAGTAAACAATTGGCTCAGAAAGCATATAACAAATCAATTATAGATAAGGCAGAAGAGCAACTTAGTCAAATAAATAAAATATTAAAAGTAGATACAGACGAAGAAATGAAAAAGTTGTATGATTCCCTACATCCTGATCGGAAAAAATTGATCATTCCATTTGAGGAAACCTGGGAAGACAAGTTGCAAAAATGGTATGAAACATCCCATCAAGGAAAAGAATTTAGAGAAGGTACACCAGTTCTTATGACTGAAAAAGGAGAGCAAGTACGATCAAAATCAGAAAAAATATTAGCAGATTATTTTTACAGAAAGAAGATTTTATATAAATACGAAAAACCATTATATTTAAAGGGATATGGTATAGTATATCCTGATTTTACATTCTTATCTTCGAAAACAGAGCAAGAAATATATTGGGAACATGAAGGAATGATGGATAATCAAGAGTATGCAAGGAGTGCAGTGCGTAAAATAGAATCTTATCAGAAAAATGGAATTTATCCTGGAGAAAGGTTAATTCTTACTTTTGAGACTGAGCAGAATGTACTTAACCAGAATATAGTTGCAGGTTTAGTAGAAAAATATTTGTGAAGGCGGAAAAGCATCTGTAGAAGTATTGCATGAGTGTAAATGAGGATACCAAAACGTTTAAAATGAATAGCGAAATAAAAAGATGTCACGTAGTGGCGACACCTCTCGATTGCATTAAATTGGGGTTAGAGATATAATACAGAAGTTATAAATAAAACAGAGATAAATCAACGTGAATCATGAAATAATACGGGAAAAAAGATGGACAAGAAAAAACATTACCTATATATAAAAATTGTATCCGGGATCATTATAGTGATATGTTTACTGATAGTGCTTGTGAAATGGGAAGATAGACGGAATATAAAGTGGGAAGAGCAGAAAACAAAAGAAGAAAACCAGAACAAGGCAGAGGAGGAGAAAATTGCAGAAGATTATATGGATTCATTTACAGAACAACTAGAAGATGCTCTTTATTGTTCTATATTGAAGAATATTAAGGCAAGTTATAAGGAGCTAGATTATAGTGAAGAGGAACTAAACTGGGAGTTTGGTTATTTAACTGAAGAACCGGCAGATTATAAGTTCTATTATCAAGTTTCATTCCATAGTGATTCTATTGAAAAGGCGTATCAAGAGGCAAAAACTCAGACAATATGGCAGCATTTTGCGAAGCATTGTCAAAAGTTAAATTGAAAAAAGATGATGTATATAATGACGGATTTAAGCACAATGAATATATGAATGATAAAACTATATTTTGCTGCTGCATAACAGAAGCAAAAGGTTTTGAATTATCAATAAATGGTCCATCAGGAGCAATGTATAGATATACGGATAATTCTTATGAAAATGTAAGATATCTGGAAATTGATGATCAAGTGGTTTATTCAGAAGTAAAGGATTGTAGAAATGATGATTCGCTGGATATGAAAGAAAATGGTTCGTCATCTATTTCTAATTCTGGCTCAAGCTCTAATTCAAGTGGTCATGGTTGGAAATATTCTGATCCATATGATGTAGATGATTACGATGATCCAGACAATTTTGCGGAAGAGTGGGCGGAGGAATTTGGTGATGGAAATTATGATAGTGGTTATGACGAGGCCTATGATTATTATTGGGAAAACCAATAAATTGAGAAAATAATAAACTCTTTAATATTGTATATTCAGGGGGGTTGCACTAATGATTTATTAATCGTTAAAGCAACAGCCCCCCCGTTTCTTTGTTTAGGGCATGCCCTGGCTTTTTGTTCATTCAAAATGAACCGTAATATATTTTTGATTGCGACTTTTAGGTTTATCGGGAATAGTCATTTTTAATTTCCCAGCTTCTAAAAGCGGATTGATATGCTTCAAAGTGAAGTTTCTTAAATCTTTGAAGCCACAAAATGCTGCAAGCTCTTTCTTTGATTTTGGTGTTGTGCAAAAAATCAAAATCTGTTTGGATACCATTGATAGTTCAGAATCTTGGTTGGTAACTTGGTGGATAACTTGGTGGGTGTCGCCCTCTAAGTTGTAGTTTACATTTTTCAAAATGACCCTGAAATCCGTTGCTGTCGAGAAAAATTCAGGTTTATATATTTCTGAATATCCTGGTAGTTTTTCAGTTTCACTGACGATTTTGCGTAGGCCACTTCCACGGCGTTCCATGTATTTCATGCGGTGGAACAGGTCAGCAATCACAGGGTTTCGTCGCATGGAACGGATAC
>OIZF01001191.1_pt1 | contig 15836 bp, 14 predicted proteins | sample 1588471 | NCBI WGS metagenome assembly OIZF01 (sample SAMN03283279) | human gut metagenome | biome: human-associated habitat; material: feces | host: Homo sapiens | place: Peru | collected 2012
CCACTGCTGCATACACGGCTTTCAGATCGGACATGAGAGCCTTCAGGTCTTTGTAAGAAACGTATTTGCTGGAATTCCGCAGCTGGTGAATCATGCAGTTCTGAATCTCCGTTTTCGGGAACACTGCATGGATGGCTGTATCGAAACCAGTCAAATTGTCTGTACATGCGATGAAAATATCCTCTACGCCCCGATTCCTCAGACCATTCAGTATGGTCGCCCAGAACTTTGCGCTCTCATTCTCGCCGACCCACATGCCCAGAACATCTTTGCAGCCGTCCAGATCAAGGCCGATGGCAATGTACACTGCTTTCTTTACGATCTGCCCTTCGCTGCGGACATGGTAGTGGATCGCATCCAGAAAAACTACGGCATAGATCGATTCCAGAGGCCGCTGCTGCCATTCTTTCGCCACAGTCAGGATCTTATCCGTGATACGGCTTACCGTAGTGTCAGACACAGACAGTCCGTAGATATCCTGAATATGCGCCTCAATGTCGCCGGTCGTCATGCCTTTCGCATACATGGACAGGATCTTTTCTTCGATATCCTGACTGATGCTGATTTGGTTCTTTTTCAGAAGCTGCGGTTCAAATTCACCTTTTCGGTTACGGGGAACAGAAACCTCGACATCGCCGAAACTGGTCCGCAGATTTTTGCTGCTGTGGCCGTTCCGACTGTTGTCCGTAGCCTTGTTCTTGTAGTCGTATTTGCTGTAACCAAGATCCTCATCCAATTCGGCCTCTAATCCATTCTCCATAAATTCGGCAATGGTTTCCTTGAACAAGTTCTGGATGTCGTCCATGCTGTCAATGTTTGCCATTTGCAGCAGCTCACGGATCTTTGCTCTACGGGCTTTTTCTTCCGGGCTTCGATTCTTTCGGGACATATCTTTTTCCTCCATCCTGATGCTTCTATTTTACACCTCTCCGGAGGTTTACACAATTATTGGGATGGTCTCATAAACGATGCCCTACTACTCGATTTGAGCGGTAGGGCATTTATTGTTGGGCGGTTTTATGTTATGCCCTAGGACGCCGCCGGGTTAAAGTTCAAAGATTTCCGTCGTGATTCGAGTCTGATTTTCTCCAAGGAGTTTACCATACGCACGGTCAGAAATTCGCTTGAACTCTTCGGCCTTTTCTCTTGACGCCATATAATCTTGTCCAATAACAGCGTTTCCATTGTCGTGGTCGATAATTTGCACCAAGATTTTTTTATTTTCAGCCATAAATTTACCTCCACACTTTTACTTACGCTTCTTTCTGCGTTTCTCGTTTTTCTTTGTTTTGGAAACAGGAATACCATACTTCTCAGCATTTTCAAGAAATGCTTTATGACGTTCGGAAATTCTTTTTACTCGCTCACTCTCTTTTCGAATGGAGTTTGCCCGTCTTTCCTGATATTCACGATACTCCCATGGAGGCATCCAATCCGGGTAAATCCATTCTGGGTAAAGGTGTTTGATTTGCGATGTGTTCGTGCCTGTATAATGTTTATTTGTCATAGTACAGTCCTTTTTTGCCGTAAACTCTTATAATTTTCTCATCCACTCTCTCGACCACTGATTCTGTCGTTCATAAAAAGTTACACCAGTTACATCATTCACAACAACATCGTCATAAGGGATACCTTTTTCCTTCAGATGCGCGATAAACCAACGCTTTTCGCAATAGCACCAGGGAATTTTGTAAGGATTCCCGTAGTCTCTTTTCGATTTACCACAAGCATTATATAAATTTCCGCAGATATCCCACCATTCTCTTTTTACACGCTCGCGCATTTGACGAGTCTCTCCAGTTGCATCCCAGCCGTATGCTGCGGCCACTTCTGCATCCTTCTTTTTCAGGCTCGCGCTCTGTCCAACACTAACACCAGCTGCCGCGCCCAGACCGAGCAGACCTTTAACAAACGCAATTGCTCCACTCATAATCATTTCTCCTTATTGATTTTGTATGTGTTTAAAAATAGACGTACCGACCATTAGAAATTTTCTGCTTTGAAGTTATCACGCTTTTATCAAAATGTCAAGCAACAGAGCCTAAATTGATAATGATAAGTCGATTTGGAAATCTATACTTGACATAGGAGGTGGTGAGAATGACAGCAGAAAAAATCAAAGCACTTCGAGAAGCGCGCGGTTGGACACAAGCAGAACTTGCCCGGCGGATGAACATTACGCGTAATGGCGTGAATTCGTGGGAACAAGGACTTTCTATGCCCTCACCTGCGTGTTTAGTTGATTTGGCAAAGTTGTTTTCTGTCTCAACTGATTATCTGCTTGGCGTAGAACGGCTGGAAACCGTGAATGTTACGGGTCTGAATGAAAGCGATATTGCACTTTTGGCGCAATTGGCAGATAGATTGAGAGAAAATCACGGATACCCTAATTTACGACACCTCATTGAACAACTCCATACAGATAGAATCTCCCTTGGCAGTGAGTGGATGAACAGACGCCGATGTGCAGAGTCCGTCGTCCAACGTAATCGTGCATACATAGGCCGAGCCATAAATTGTGACACTTGCCGCTTCGGACGGATCGGTGCGGAGGATACTGCCCAAGTTCTTATCAGTGTCTAAAATGACACTCGTGGTTCGGCAGGTGTACTTCAGGTGCGCTTCCGGGTACCGATAAGTCGAAGAGAAGGTAATATAATCGAAGTGTCCGAGAAAGTTGAAAAACTCATGGGCGGTCAGATTCTTTGTGATAACTTGTCTCATTGGAAAATCTCCTTTTTAATAGTATGAATTGGTCAAACCCAGTAAAAGCGATTGACTTCTGTAAGTACAACTTCAAAAAGCGTCGACCGTGACCGTGCTTCCATCCTTGGTACTGATTTCATATTCGATGGTGTGGATGTCCGGGAACGTCAACCGTTCAACGCTCAAAATGTTGGAAAGTGGAATGGACAGCAGTGTACTTCCTGCGACGAGCTGAAGGTCTGTGCTGTTCCGCCGGGTATGCAGCTGGATGTCTTGAAATGATAAGACGGCATCTTTGAAGGCCGCACATACGCTTGCCATACACTCGAAGGTCTCGTGGATGAAAGTGTCAACCGGAATGTTAAAGTCTGACATGTACATTCTCCTTATTATACAGCGTCACCGTGATTGCAAAAATGTCGAGCAGATGTTATAATACCCTCAACTGGAAAAACTTCTTATACGACCAGCGTGCTATGGAACGGTTCTTGTGTAGATAGGGCAGTTCATAAGGACATCCTCCTGCGTTTATGAGTAGATGCTTCTCCGACCAGCGCAAGCTCTGTCGGGAAGAGGATAGTCCAATTATAAGTCTAAACTAAATATTTTCAATTCGACTTATTAACAAAAAGTGGCTTAATTTTAGTGTATTTTTTGTATAAGTTCGTAATTTTGCATATTAGGTCGACTTAAATTATCAATTTTCTTCGTTCCAGCAAGGCAAGATGAAAGGAATCTTCGTATGGCTACAGAGGCTCAGATCAAAGCAAGCGTTGCTCACAATAAAAAAATGGGAAGTATCACCATTCGACCGTCAAAGGATATTGATGCAGAGATTCGGCAGGCTGCAGCCGATGCAAACGAAACCTTGTCGGAGTTCATTTTAAAATCTGTACAGCAAAGAATCGACACCACCGCCGGGGTAGTTAAAAATGCGGAAGATGCCTTTGCAAATGCCAAAAGCGGCAGCAGTCCAATCTCCCCAGAATCCGCAGAATTGCTTGACGGCCTCTTATCTATGATCATCCGGACAGCTGAGCAAACCCAATATGATGAATTGGAAAAAGAGCTGCTTTCGCTCGTCCTCAAGAAACTGGACTCAGCTCGTAAATCAGAGCAGGTTGTGCCAGAAGAAAATAAATCCGATTGTTCCATTCCGTCGTGGCTGGAATTTTTGATAAGGGAAAGTATTCGTGATGCTGTTCGGAATTATCCCGAGAAAAAATATGACAAACTGCGTTATGAACTTGATAAACTAATTTTTGAAGCGTTCTCCAAAGAAGAAATCCGGCTTGCTCGAAGACCCTGTTACTGTAAATCACTGCTCTGAATATAAAATGGCCTCTGCCTTCTGAATGGGCAGGGGCTTTTATCATATCATAGAATAATATGGACAAAATAAAATCCCAGCAGGGATAAACTGCCGGGATAGTTTGGATATTAGAGGCCAGAAGAATCTTTAACAGGTGCGTGAGTAGAATCTTTATACTCCATCATAATACTGACTTCATAGTTTACGCTGAACATTCCAAGTGAAATTTCAGTACTTTCAGTAGTCCATTTTGCGCTGTACATCGTATATCCTAACTGAAGTGCTGTACCATCATCGGTATAATCCGCAAGACTAGATATTTTTCTCTTCTTATCAGTAGAGGGCTTTCCATATTTATCAGTTAAGCTTTCCTTAAGAGAATTAAATACTGCAATGTACATGCTGCCTTCATTATACGAGTCGGTAAATTGATAAAGCCCCCTATACAACTTTCCATCGTCGTCGAACTCATAGAAAATATATGCTTCATATCCTGCCACCGTACCGGAATACATCATCGTTTTGTTGTCAGAAGAAACTGCTTCAAATTTGGCCGTCTCGTATTTGTTGATGGTTTCCATATCATCACCCCAGAAACCGATACGAAAATCACCGTCACGGTCAGGAATGTCTGTAGTTGGAACTTTATTCTCGGGAAGTTCATAGGCGAGAACGAGATTATATTTGTTATCATTGAAACTGTAGAAATAAGATATCTTGCTATTATCGTTCAACCACTCCAGCCAGATATTTGTGTTGCCATCTGAAGTCTCGCTTTTGTCAGCGGTAGGTTCTCCATAGACCTCTTTTAGTCCATCAATAAAATCAGCAGAAATGTCATCGAAAGGTTGTGAGGAGTCATAAACGTAATTGGTTTTACAAAGAAGTTCATCTTTGAAAATAAAGGCACACTTTCCAATAATTGTGTTATATTCGGTATTATTGAATATATAAGACTTTTTGCAGTCACCCATAAAAGATGTTTCATCGGGTGTCCTTTCCATAAGAGTTTCAACATCAGCAGGAGTGCTGGCCCATGTTGCATCCGAATACAGGAATGGATGTGTAACACTTAAAGGTGGTTCTGCTGCTGAAGAGGCAGCAATGGTGTCCTCGCTGGCAGATGTGGTAGTTGTAGAGGTCCTATTGCCACCACAAGAGCTTAGGCCGAAAAGTAGAGTGAGGCTGAGAAGCGCAGAACAAGAGCGTAGGGCCAGATGGCTTACTTTCATGAGGATTCCTTTCTTTTTCAGGTGTAGATGGTAAAATAAAACCCGGTGGGGATTGGCCACCGGGTCGAATTGAAAGTCCAAATTGCAGAGAAAAAATGTTAGACTGCTATACGGCCTTCAGCCTTTCCGCTCGCCATATAGTGCTCATAGTATTTGGCGTTGTCGTCACCAAACAGTGCTACCAGATCGGGGTTGTTGGCCTTGTAGGCTGCAAGGTTGAACTCGCTGCTACCCTGACGGCCTTCCTTCATGCCACTATTGATGAAGTGCTCAAAAAGAGCTTTCTGGTTATCACCAAAGGCAGCGGCCAAATCAGGATTATACTGCATATAGTCTTTGTAATTATAGACGGCAGAATATTGACTCACGACATCAGAGAATGGTTTGTTTTGTAAAGTATGATTGTATTTTGCACCATATAGTTGATTTTCGGAAATAGTCTGTTTAGAACCATCCATGAATTCGACGACGGCCTTATTGACTCTAAAGCTACGAATTGAGCTATTATACCAAGCGTTCTCGAACATTGAAATATTATAGTCATACATGTAGTTTTGAATCTCATCATCAGTTAGATAGATGTAGGTGTAATTGCCTGACCAAGCATATATTTCAACAAAATAATTTCCGAATTTGTCTACATCAACAAATTCATAAGAGGTTAATGCGTTTTTGAAGCCGGTATTGATACAATAAGAAGTTGATCTATGTACCGCAAAAGGACTATCAGAACTTAATTTTTTATTTGTAGATAATTGACGGCTCTTATCTATTTTAATTTCCATTGGGTTAATGGGCCCAGTTGTTTTGCCGACAACTTGCGATTTTCCACGAACAGAGCAAGAAACTGCGTCATTTACTGCGTTATACGGTGTCATATACCAAGTGATGTATTTAATAACTTTTCCTGAGTTGTTACAATAATAAATGGTAGGGCTTACACCGCCGACAGAATTAGTATCGAGACTTGTTCTTACGATTTCGATTGCCGGTTTGGATGCTGCAAAACACGGAACAGCCAATGACAAGCACAAGGCAGCCGTCAATAGGAGCGCGAGAATTTTCTTTTTCACGATGATACCTCCTTAAAAATGGACAGATGCAATAGTTTGTGCAACTGTCCCACAAGGTCTTTACATAAAGCTATCACATTTTTATCATAATGTCAAGCAATAGAGCCTAAATTGATAATGATAAATCGTCTCCGTAGCCTATACTGGACATAGGAGGCGATGAAAATGACAGCAGATCGAATTAAGGCATTGCGCGAGGCACGAGGATGGACACAGGTAGAACTTGCCCGGCGGCTGAGTATTACGCGCAATGGAGTAAATTCCTGGGAGCAGGGACTTTCTATGCCATCCCCTGCATGTCTGGTCGATTTAGCAAAGCTGTTTTCCGTCTCGACAGATTATCTTTTGGGTGTGGAACGATTGGAAACAGTCAATGTAACAGGGCTGAACGACGAGGATATTGCACTTCTGGCACAGCTAGCAGATAGATTACGGCAAAATCATTGAATAATAAGTCTCTGTCCATTTACAGACAGGGGCTTTTTCATTGAGGAGTTCTTGTTATAAGCAACGTAAATTCGACCATTTCATGAGTATATCACCCAAAATTTCACCGGAGAAATCAGCAACGATTTGACGCGATAAAACAGCGATATATCGTTTATAGTTTCTCTGATGTCCGGTAGATTGCCCGGTAAAAAGCGCGCAAACACATATAGAGATGTCGCGATGGACAAACACTTCAGCTATACAAGATGCAGCGCAATCCTTTAAAAATAGATTGTTGATATTGACAATCAGTTGCTTTTCTGATATCCTATCTAAAGACAGTTGATTTCCAGTGTGACGTAAGAATTTCTTTTGAATCAATCGAGCCAATCAGTTGCTCAACTTGAAAGAATCAATTACGCACAAAAGAAAAATGACGCTTTAGCGTTATCCGCTTTGCTAGTGTGGCGCAATGGCAGCGCAACTGATTTGTAATCAGTGGGTTGCAGGTTCAACTCCTGTCACTAGCTCCAAGAAAAACCGCTTAGATTCGTTGAAATCCGGGCGGTTTTTCGTTTTCTTTTTTGGTGCGATTTTCAAGCACACAAAGTAACGTTGATACCGGGAATCAGAGGACGGAACGGGCAGCCGTCGCCCATTGCTAGGAGATGCAGGAATCGTCGCCCTGCCTGATTCTCGTACAGAATAAGGCCGCTGTCGCAACACAGCGGTCTTTTTATTATGTTTGTCTCACCAACGTTGTTCTTGACAGATGCGCACACAATGCGTATAATGAACTTGAGAGGTGAAACCATGAAACAGAAAGACTTGATGAACCTCTTTAAGCGTAACGGTTGGTGGCTGGTGCGGCAGGGAAGCAATCACATGGTGTTTACGAACGGCAGTGAAAGCGAAACTGTGCCACGTCACAAGGAAGTCAACGAACTTCTTGCAAAAGCCATCATCAAACGCCGGGGGCTGAAATAAGCCCTCGTTATTGAGATTTTGAAAGGAGATAAGCCAACATGAAAGCAGTTTACCCCATCATTCTGACGCCCACCGAGAGCGGCTATGTTGTCTTTGTTCCCGATTTGGATATCAACACGGAAGGAACCGACCTTGCGGACGCTATCGAAATGGCACGGGATGCAATCGGTATTTGGGGCATTTCGGAAGAGGATGCAGGCCGCAAAATCCCTCAAGCATCTGGAACGATGCCCCACCCGGCGGAAAATGAAATCGTGACGCTTGTTGATATCGACTTTACAGCATACCGCCGGGCGAACGATCTGCGTACTGTCCGGAAAAACGTCACGCTCCCCTCGTGGCTGAATGACCTTGCGGAAAGAAATGGCGTGAACTTCTCGCAGGTATTGCAGGAAAGCTTGAAAGAGCGGCTGCATGTAAGCAATTATTGATACAAGGCCGCTGCACGCCGCAGCGGTCTTTTTTGCTGTGTGGTGGATGGTGGTTTCTAGCGGCAGGGTGCTTCTTTCGGTTTCCCCTCTGGGGTGAAGTTATCTGATACAGTGACTGTTTCTCTGCGGTGATACGTTCAAAAAGTCAGTGTATCACCCTGATACAGAGACACGGGACTGATACAGTGAGGTCAGTGTATCAATGGCTGTCAGTGTATCAAGCTGATACAGAGAGAAAAATAAACGTTATTAAATTAAATATCAGTCTCTGTATCACCTGTTCCACCACAGTAGGACAGCCGTGTGAACCAGCCACGGACTCCGCTTTTCTGGTTCAACTGGAACTTCGTCACCTCGCCTGTCCGCACAAGTTCCGCGTAGGCACGCTTATAAGTAGGCTCGCTGCACCTCACCTCTTTCATCACCTCGGCGCGGAGCTGGTTATTGGGCATACTGCCAAGGCGGCTCTCGGCGAGGATGTTCTTGATGGCCTCGGCGGTGTCGTCCTTGGTCTGGGCGACGCGGAACCGCCGCTCCTCGATGAAGTCGGCGTCCTTCTTGTCGGTGTAGCCGTCGAAGACCGCCTTCGCGGTGCGGATATTTTCCACATGGACGTCCTCGATGTGCATCAGAACGGTCTGTTCGGGCTTTGAGTAGCTGCTTTTTTCATGGCTGAGGTAGATTTTGCCGTCGTTTTTGGAATGACCCATCATCAGGACGCTGCGCGCGATATCCCAGATGTCGGAGCTGTCGGCAAGGCGTCCGCGGCCAGACACCCCCTGCTTTTTGTTGGTGTGCATGACGATGAGGGTGGCCAGATTCTTCGCCGTGCTGATGCCTTTTAAGGGCAGAATCGAGCCGCGCATCTGGTTGCGGCTCGCCATTTCGACGTTGGCAGGCAGAAAACTCTGCAACGGGTCGAGGATGAGCAGCAGTGGCTCGGCCTCGTCCACAAAGTCGGCCAACGCCTTGTCCTTGATGCAGAGCTGGGTTCCGGTGCGGTTGTAGTACTCGTCGGCGGTCACCACCAGCACCCGGCTCATGTCGGCACCGGCGGCCAGCAGACGGCCTTTCAGCACCTTGCCCGGGTCGTCCTCACCGGCCAAAATCAACACGTTACCAGTCTTTTGGGGCGACTGTGGGAAGAAGCCCGACGTCTTTCCGGCCGTGACGTAGGCGATGAGCTGCGCCTGCCAGATGCCCTTTCCGGTGCCGCCGTCCGCGCCCAGAAGCGAAATTTCGCCCAGCGGAAGCACGTTCGGCACCAGCCACTCGGTCTGCTGGCTGGGGATGTCGCCCAGACAGAGCGGTGCGCCCGGCGTCTTTTCCTCGTCCGGCGTGCCGTGGTTACAATAGTCGGCATACTCCTCGCCCATCCGGGCCGCAAATCCCTCTTGGTCGTGGGTGAACTCGTCCGAGATTTTTTCGCGCCAGCGTTTGATCTTCAGTTCCAGTCCGTTCCAGAGCTTCAGCTCGCGCGCACGGTCTTTCACCATCCCGAACTTCTCGTTCTGGTCGTTGGGCAGGCCCTGAAATACGAACCAGTACGTCATCCGGGAGAAGAGTTTTTCTTCCGTATCAACGTAATTTAAGTAGCGCATAAAATTGTCGTAGCCAGCCGGGCGGAACTGTTTGGATTCCTGATAAGTGTGGATGGATTCTGCAATGGGGTTCATGTTGTCTCTCCTTTCAGTTGTGAAATACGTTCTTTTGTTTGTATTATATCACAACCTTTAGATGTGTCAAGATAATTTTACAAACTTTTGTTGCAATTGCCGTCATTTGGTGGTATACTGGCGGCAGGAGGGATGAACCATGAACGACACCATCGGCGAACGCATCAAGTCGGCGCGCAAGGAACGCGGCCTGACCCAGAAAGGGCTGGCGGCGCAGGTCGGCGTGCCGTACCAGACCATCCAGTATTGGGAGAACGGGCGGCGCAACCCAAAAATCGACAACCTGCAAAAGGTGGCGGACGCGCTGGACACGGACGTGAACTGGCTGCTTCGGGGTTCCGTGGCGCAGCAGCAGGCGGAGTTTGCCCGGCATGTTCTGCACAAAAAAAGCGGTGCGGCGAAGCTTTCGGAAGTGAATCAGGTTTTCAACACTGCATCCGATAAGAGTGCAGAAACGGCAAGTTCTGAAACCGCAACCGCACAGACGAGCCTTTGGGCGGCAGATGGTTTGGCGGAAACGTCGTCAGAAATGGCAGCACCGGAACCGGCAGGCTCTGTCCTCTCCCCGTTGGAAGTGCAATTACTTGAGCATTTCCGCTCCCTGAACGCCGCCGGGCAGTCCGTCGCCGTCGAGCGTCTGGGCGAACTGGCACAGCTCCCGGCTTACAAGAAAGCCACCGAAACCCCGGAAAGCGTCTGATTTCCCGGCGCAAAACCGGTCGAATCCGCCCGGAACCGCCCACAAACTCCGCAAAACCCCGGAATCCGCAAGAAAAATGAAAAAAGTGGTTGACAACTCCGCCCGGATATGGTATTATACTTGAGCAGTCGGTTCACGGCTGTGAAGCGAATATCTGGGCGTGTTCCCGAGTGGCCAATGGGGACAGACTGTAAATCTGCTGCTTTTCAGCTTCGGTGGTTCGAATCCACCCGCGCCCACCAAGAGAACGTCTGTGTAGAAATACACGGACGTTTTTCTTTTGCAAATTTCTGAAGTTTCACCCTCAAGGGTGGATGAGAACAGCATCGGCCGCCGCCCTACGTCCCGGCGGCAAAAAAGCCCCAGTGGGGCTTTTTTAGATGCGCGGCTCGCGAATCCACCCGCGCCCACCAAAAAAGCTCTAGCGTAATTACTACGCTGGAGCTTTTTGTTTTGCTTCTGCGTGAAACTCAAGAGCCATCAGGGCGAGGGTGGATTCGAAAAGGGCGGCTCTGACGCGCCAGCGGCAGAGTAAACAGCACAAGACCCGTACCCGTCGGGGAGAAGTCCGGCATGAGGTACATCACACAAAAACAGGGTGCATCCACACGGACACACCCTGTTTTATTTTTAGTCGCAATAATCTTCCGGATGGAGCAGATACTCAACCAAATCGGCCGTTTTGTCGATTTCTTCCGGTCTTTTGGCGCACAGCGTCATTGCCACGACCAGACGATCCATTGCCCTTACGAGATAGACGCGGCCAACGCCCACCAGACCGGCTTCCTCAAAAACTTTCAGAGCACCGTCGAAAACGGTCATCGTCTGCTTCATTTGCTCCTTCAGGTCGCAGCTTTCGTCGATTTGCGCGATCGCTCTCAGGATGCGGCCACATTTTTTCGTAAAGAGGTCTGCGTCCGGCTTTTTCTGTTCCGCCGACTCGAACTTTTTCAGCTGCTCCGCTTCGTTCGCGTTGAACCGCATCCCCCAAATCAGGAAAAAAGTCAACAACAAAATGGCATCGTGGTCGAGCGTTCGGTTGCTGGGCTGCTTATGCTGGAGTACCTTGATCGTCTGGCCAGCCTCATTTCGCAGAGATTCCAGCCGTCCATCCAAATAAGCCCTCAATCGTTCTTCCATCGCTGCTTCTTTCGATGCGGTGGCCTTCTCGCTCACAGCACCCATGCAGTCTTTCAACTCGCGGAAGAGCGTTTCCAGCTGTTTCGGCAGGCCATCTTTTTCCACCTTGTAGTGTTCCACCAGACCCGGGAAGAGAATCACCAGCGCGCGGAGAAGACCCCGGAGAGCCTCAGCCGCCGTATAGGTACATTCGCGATCCCAGCGGTTGATACAGCTGCCGGACAGTGGGTCCTCGCCGTCCACGTCACGGAGTTCCACCGGGTCAAAGCAGTTGGCGTTTTCTACCAGTTCTGCCACCAGCTTGTCTTTGAAGGCACTGTCACCGGCCTTACCTTCTGCCGAGTCCGGAATCTCCTTGACCTTGCCGAGGATGAGCTGCGTACCGCCATTTTCAGCGTCTTTGGCCGGGTTGCGCGTGCCGTTGGTCTGGCTCCGGAAACGCTGAAGGACTTCCATGATCTCTTTCCAGCTCAGGTTGTCGCGGTAGTGCTTGCGCATCGTTTTGAACACAACATCGAGCAGATTGTGCGGACTCCACATCTGATTGCACAGGAGGAACAGGCGTTCGATCTCCTCATCGGTCAGCTTGAACGCGACCGCTATTTTGTAGATCTCATTTTTGGAGCTGACCCGGCTTTCCGTGTAGCCGCGCTGAAGGACAGCCGCCCACGTCTTCTTGCGCGGAGGCTTTTTCTGCGCACCGTCGGCATCCTCACTCTTCCATACGTTCTCATGCAGAGGGCCGATCGTGGGCGTTCTTTCCAGCTGCCGAGCGACCTTCTTACAAACGTTTGCCGACCAGCCTGTCTCTCTTCCCGACTTGTTCAGGTCGGGGCAGTCCAAGCCCTCCAGCACCTCCGGATAGTGTATCTGAATTGCACGACAAACGCAATAGCCCGGGGTCATCACCGTGTCGCAGCTGCCCAGCGTTTCCAGAAGATTTTCCGCATCCATCAGCCTCGCGTTCTCCGCATCCCGAGTTTTTTTCAGCCACTCGTTCATTTCCTGCGCCGCCGCTCTCGTTTTCAGCATCATTTGGTTTTCCATTTCAATGACCTCCTTTGACTTCAAACCAGAGGGGATGTTTCCCCCAAGATTTTCAATAGCTTATTTATAGCACATTTATTCGAGTCTGCTCAAAAAAGATTGCACCCATAATTTGGTATTTTAGGGTAATTTAAACATTAGATTCTTCTGTCGTCAATCATGCAAAAGATATTGTTTTTCAATATCAAACGTGCATTTTTTTCAATTTCTTCAAGAATCTGTTTTTGCTGACGGATCACAGCAATCTCCTCCGGAAAATCTTTCTGTAACGCTTCCAGTCTCATGCGGAAAAACGAAACCGCCTCTTCGCCAAACAATTTTTCTCTTTGAGTCGCTGTTAAATTTTGAAATTGCCCTTTTTGAAAAATTTGCTTCAAACGTTCAAAAGCCTTTTTCAGGATATCTTCTGCTTCGTCCGAATCCCATTCACAGACAACGTATGCTCTGGTACAGCTGATTCGGATAAACTCAATGGGCCAAATGGCTGCGTTTTCAGAAAAATGTTGATATCCACTCTCGGAAATGCTCCGGGCTTCCTCAAATTCTCCGCTCTTCTGCGCCGCTTCGATTGCCTGTTGATAATGTTCTTCCAATTTTTCCTGATCTCCGGCTGCTTTTATAAGGCCTCCGCCAGCAAACTTAAGTTCTACTTCTATCAGCTCTTTCAACATTCTGAGCTTTTCCGGATAGCGTTTTTCCTGCTCCAACAAACGGAGCATTTTTTCTGCGATCATGAAACACATGCCCACAGGTTGGCCTTTTCCAAGATTCAGTATGCTGTTGACTCTGAACGTCTCCAAGATTCTATGGCGTTCCGCCTGTGCTTCCGCTTCACAGCCGAGTCTTTCATAAATGACTGCCTTTCGTTCCAGCATCAACGGAACCGTCAATTGACGATATTCATCAACATTTTTCGCCAGCAAAATCGCATCTTCCATGCAGTCTGCTGCTTCTTTGCAACGTCTCTGCTGTACATCGAGCAAGCTTTTTCTGATACAGATACTGATATAGCAAGTCACAGGCGTTTTGTCCGTCTGTTTCCCGTTTTTGACCGCGGTTTCCAATTTTCTCTTGGACAATTCAAAGACATCACCGGCACGTTCTTTTTCATTCAGCCAAATATATAACAACCGTGCTGTCAGAATATTTGCCGTCGTCCATTTCAAGATTTTCTCTCTGTCCTCCCCTTCATCCACTGCCGGTTCCAAGTCCGAGACCACCGTCTGCAATTGTTCTATCAGCGTTCTATCATCTTTAAATTTCTGATGTGCCATGTGAATCGCCACATCCACATCATCTCTTAGATAAGAATCCTGCGTCATAAAAATGTTTACATCTTTTACAGCAGGTTTTGCCCATCGGATAAGACGTTCTACCACATCCTTACTTTCCATAACGTTTTTGTTCTCTGTCACATCATGTATATCTTCTGTGGGCAGATTCTTTTGCGGCAAAATATGTTTCCGAAGTTCCTGCGCCAATTCTTCTCTTTTTCCCAAATCGTAATAATAGTTGGCGATCAGGATATAGTCACCCTTATATCCATCGAACAGATTTTCAAGTTCTACACCCGTCTGCCCCGGATATCGCTGCTTTGTGATTGTGATCACCTGCTCGGCACATCGAACCGCTGCATCCGGAACATTTGCCCGTTCTTTGTACAGATGATAGAGTGCATCGTAGACCCACAAGACCCAGTCCTGTTCTCGCTGTGTCTTCGGATGGAAGCTTTTTAAGAATTTTTCTCCCGTTTCAGCATATTTTTGCAAAAGCCGCATCTCTTCCGAAAAAGTCAGATTCGCTTCGCGTTTGTCCGCCTTTCCAAACATCAACTGGCAAAACTTTTCAGACTCTTTGAGGTGATGCAGTTCTTCCGGGAACATCTCGTTCTGCCAGTAGAACCACCGAAAAATGTTCAGGTAGAAGTTTGCGATCCACGGATAGGTTTCAATGCCTTCCTGCATCGAAAATCCAATTACATCTATAAAGCAATCCCATTCTTCCTCCTCATCATCGTCCGTTTTTTTCCACCACATCATCTGAAGGTTTATCAGATAGCTCGCCCAGAGATACGCGATTGGGACTTTATGCCCATACAGCATCCAAGCCTCACTGTACGCATCTTCCAAAGCGAACTGATAGTCAGGTTCTCCATCATCGACCATCGCCTGTCCTTGCTTCAAAAACTCATCGCACTGCTCCGGCGTAATTGCCATTTCCTTCTTCGCCACCACTCTTACCAGCGTATGCAGGTTCAAAATAACTTCCTCTGTACCATTCTCTTTTTTCTGCTGGACATATCCCAGCTGGATGAGGTGGTCGAGAGCCTTTATATTCTGTGCATTTTCGCCCTTCGCCTTGTGGGGGCAGCAATAGAGGAACAGCTTTTCATACATACCGCTGGTCTCGCCGATGAGCTGGGCATAGCGCAGGACTTCCTGTTCCCGTTCGTTGAACCCGGCCAAGCGGAACAGCCGCACCAGATGCCCCTCGATTTTGCGCGCTTTCCGGTCATTTTCTTTTTCGCCAGCGACCTCCACAAAGGCATCCGAGTCATAGTCTCCCCGGCTCAGTTCCTCGTAGATCTCCGGCACGGTCAGGCGGCTTCTCTTCATGGTGCGTGCGATGATGTCCACCGTCATGGTATGGCGTTCCACCAGATCAATCAGCTTGTCCAGTTCGTCATCGCTGCGTTTTTCCGCGTCATCGCTGTACTTGCGCAGAATCGCACGCAAGGGTTTCTCTTCCAGCTCCGGCACCTCAAGAGGAACGATTCCTTTGGCGTCCTGCAGATTCATGCGCGTGACAAAGACGACCCGGCATTGCAGCTCATCGAACCGCTGGAACAGGTCTGTTCTTCCCGGCGCATCTTCATCGTGGACAAGCTCTTCCCAGCCCACGGTATCGCTGTCCACGTTGTCGATGATAAGCAGGTCCTGCTCGTGCATGTGGGCGTTCAGTTCCCGGAACACATCCCCGATGATGGCGTCGGCGGCGCGCGGAACGTTCTTGCCGTTTCGTGTTTCCTCCAGCTCCACCGTCGAGATGTGATATTGTCAATATCAGTTGACAGAAAAAACTCAAAGAGTAAGCACATCATGCA
>OIZF01001192.1_pt1 | contig 15833 bp, 8 predicted proteins | sample 1588471 | NCBI WGS metagenome assembly OIZF01 (sample SAMN03283279) | human gut metagenome | biome: human-associated habitat; material: feces | host: Homo sapiens | place: Peru | collected 2012
TTGCCAGCATCATGTACAGCAGAATACATGGGATCAGATATGCAAAATATGATGCAAGCTATTTCAAACGATTGAAATCGACGATCGCACGTCCATCCTCCAATAAAAATCCAACTACCGAAATACATGGAAAAAGCGGGATATGGCGGTTTGTATAATCAGGCACCATGAGTCATATTTTGGTGAATGTTGCTTGGCCGTATGCTAACGGCCCCCGTCATATCGGTCACGTCGCCGGATTCGGCGTGCCCTCCGACGTATACGCGCGCTACGAGCGCATGAAGGGCAATGACGTGCTGATGGTGTCTGGCACCGACGAGCACGGCACCCCGATCCTGGTGGAAGCCGACAAGGAAGGCGTCAGCGCACAGGAGCTCGCCAACCGTTACAACCGTGTGATCGCCAAGGATCTGTGCGATCTCGGCCTGAGCTACGACCTGTTCACCCGCACCACCACCGGCAATCACGAGCAGGTGGTGCAGGAACTGTTCAGGCAGTGCCTCGCCAACGGCTACATTTACAAGGGCACCCAGAAGGTCGCCATCTCGCCGTCCACCGGCCGCACCCTGCCTGACCGTTACATCGAAGGCACCTGCCCGATCTGCGGTGCCGACGGTGCCCGCGGCGACCAGTGCGACGCCTGCGGCAACGAACTCGACCCGGACGAGCTCATCAATCCCGTTTCCAAAATCAACGGCGAAACCCCGCGCTTTGAGGAAACCGAACACTTCTTCCTCGACCTGCCGGCGCTCGCCGAAGCCAATCTCGCATGGCTGAAGACCCGCGAAGGCTGGCGTACCAACGTCATCAACTTCTCCATCGGCCTGTTCAAGGAAGTCAAGCCGCGTGCCATCACGCGTGACATCGACTGGGGCATTCCCGTTCCGGTTGCCGGCTGGATCGACAATCCGAATAAGAAGCTGTACGTGTGGTTCGACGCGGTGATCGGCTACTTGTCGGCATCCATCGAATGGGCTCGCCGTAAGGGCGATCCGGAAGCATGGCGCGCATGGTGGAATGATCCGGAAACCCCGGGCTACTACTTCATGGGCAAAGACAACATCACGTTCCACTCCCAGATCTGGCCGTCCGAAATGCTCGGTTACAACGGTCAGGGCTCCAAGGGCGGCGAAACCGGCAAGCTCGGTCCGTTGAACATGCCGGAGCAGGTCGTGGCTTCCGAATTCATGACCATGGAAGGCAAGAAGTTCTCGTCTTCGCGTGGCATCGTCATTTATGTGAAGGACATTCTCGCCCGCTACCCTGTGGACGCCGTGCGCTACTACATTTCCGTGGCCGGTCCGGAAAGCTCCGATTCCGACTTCACGTGGGCTGAGTTCGTGCGTCACAACAATGAGGAGCTCGCCGCTTCCTGGGGCAACCTCGTCAACCGTGTGGCCAATCTGATGAACAAGAACTTCGGTGAGATTCCGGCGCTCGACGAGAACGAAATGACCGACGAGGATCGCGCGTTGCTGAGCGAAACCAAGGCCGCGTTCGACACGGTCGGCTCGCTGATCGAGAACCATCGCCAGAAGAACGCGCTGAGCGAAGCCATGCGCGTGGTCGGCGACATCAACAAGTACATTTCCGCCACCGAACCGTGGAAGATCAAGGACAATCCGGTTCGCCTCGGCACCGTGCTGCACGTTGCCGCCCAGGCCGTGTCCGACGCGAACCACCTGCTGGCCCCGTTCCTGCCGCATTCCGCGCAGAAGGTGTGGGAGGCTCTCGGCGGCACAGGCACGTTCTCGCCGTTGCCGCGCTTGGAAGAGGTCGAGGATCTCGACAAGCCGGGCTTCATGTATCCGATCATCACCGGCGACTACAAGCTGGGCGAAACCGTGCATCCGTGGGCTTCCGAGCCGATCGTGGCCGGCACTGCAGTGCCGAAGCCGCATCCGATTTTCGCGAAGATTCCGCCGGAGGCCGTCGAAGAGGAGCTCGCTCGCTTCGATTCGGAGCTGAAGGCTCGTCGTGAGGCCGAGGCGGCCCGTCTTGCCGCCGAAAAGGCCAAGCTGGAAGGCTGATTCGCTGATTCACCTGGGGATTCGGCTTGATTTGGCCTGATTTGCCGCTAAGGTGAGTTGTTCTGATTGCCGGTGCAAGGAATTACGAAGTTCTTGCACCGGCTTTTTATGTCTGATTTTGCAAATCCGACTTGTAAATCTAATGTGCAATATTCGACTTTCTGTATAAGATTTTACAAATCTATAGTGCAATCCGGATTGAATCGATTTCAAAATCCGTAACAATCGCTATTTCTCTTTGCTATTCCTCTCGTTACAATGGGGAAGTTGAGGGAAATGCGATGCTGCAGGGAGGCTCTTATGTTGGACGTCAAGCGAGTGCTGAAAGCCGCGCCTACGAAAATGCGTTCCCAGGAGCCGCTGCAGCAGTTGTGGACGCCCTGGGGCGAACAGATCGCCGGCGAATGGTTGTCTTCCAACGACGCCCGCAAAGCGTTCTGCCCTGCGAAAGATGGCGAACGCAAACTGGAAAACGGCCGCACGCCAATCCTGAACGAGCATCCGCGCCCAACCATGGTGCGCGGCAATCACACCATGCTCAACGGATTCTGGGATTACGCGATCGTATCCATTCCCGAAAGCGGCAACGGCTCGAAATGGCGCAAATCCGCGGCTGTGCTCACCCGTGACGAAGCGGTGCAGGCAGTGAAGGAAGCGGCCATCCCCGAAACGTTCGACGGCAAGATTTTGGTGCCGTTCTCCCCGGAATCCGCGCTTTCCGGCGTGCGTCAGACGATTTACCCAGACAATATGATCTGGTATCGCACGGTGGTGCATCCCGTGACGCTTGGGGGAGGGGAAGCGGTTCGGCAGATTGGGGATGCGAATCGTTTGATTCTGCATTTCGAAGCGGTTGATTACGTATGTGCCTGCTTTATCAACGGGCAGTTTGCGGGGGTGCATGTCGGGGGCTATCTGCCGTTCGATGTTGATATTTCGGCATTCGTTGATCCCGATGATGCTTTCGAGATTGCGTTGTGCGTGTACGATCCGAACGATTCGGGCACGCAAATGCGCGGCAAGCAGAAAATCGAGCGCGAGGGGATTTGGTACACCGCGCAAAGCGGCATTTGGCAGAGCGTATGGATGGAGATCGTGCCGGAAGCGTACATGCAGACGCTCACGCTGAAGGGCTCTGCGGACGGCAGACTGTTCATTCGCGCGGAAATCGGCGGAGACAAGCCGAACGCCAAACTGCATATCGTCGTAGCCGATCCCGCGGACGGCACGATCGTCGCGGACGAACTGCTGCCGGCTGGCATGCGCAAGGTGCGCACGGAAATCGCAACGCGGGCCGAACACTTGTGGTCGCCGAACGATCCGTATTTGTATGACGTGACGGCGACGCTGGAATTTGGTGCGGCGAAATCGCAGGGAAAGCAGGAAAAGCTGCAGCAAGAATCGCAGGAAATTCAAGAGAAACCCGCGAAATCGCAGGAAAAGCAAGATATTGTGCGCTCGTATTGCGCGTTCCGCACGGTTGAGATTAAGCCTGATTTGAAGGGTATCGCGCGCTTCCATCTCAATGGCAAGCCGGTGTTCCTCAAGGGTGTGCTCGACCAGGGCTATTGGCCGGACGGCCTGCTGACCGCGCCGAGTGATGAAGCGCTGGTGCATGACATAACCGCCATGAAAGAATCCGGCTTTAATATGCTGCGCAAGCATATCAAAATCGAGTCGGCGCGCTGGTACTACCATTGCGACCGCCTCGGCATGCTGGTATGGCAGGACGCGGTGTCGGGTGGCGGCGAATACAACGCGTGGGCCACCAACCGCAAGCCGACGCTCATGCGTGCCACATGGAACAAGTACCGCGACGACACGGCGAAGCATTTCGCGGCGCTCGGTGCCGACGATTCGACGTACCGCCGCGACTGGTCGCGCACTTGCGATGCCATGGTGCACATGCTTGCCAGCCACCCGTCGATCGTCACGTGGGTGCTGTTCAACGAAGGGTGGGGGCAGTTCGACGCGTGCGATGCGGCGGAACGTATTCATGCGCTTGACCCGACGCGCCCGATCGACGCCACGAGTGGCTGGTACGACCAGCGTTGCGGCGATTTTCACAGCGTGCACAACTACTTCCGTCCGCTTGAAATCTACCCTGATAAGGGGCCGTTGCGTGGGTATGTGGCCGAATATGAAAAGCGGCATAAGCGTCGTCGTCGTGCCGCGCATTACGCGGTGTTGCCGGTTGCGCAGCATGGCGTTCGCGCGTTCGTGATTTCGGAATTCGGAGGATTGGCGCAGTTGGTTGCCGATCATGCTGCGGTTTCGCGCGCGTACGGTTACGGTGAATACGATTCGATTGAGGATTGGCGCACTGCCGTCCGTTCCGTGCTTGATTCGGCGGAATCGTTGGAATCACGCGGATTGGCGGGCTACGTGTATACGCAGGTTTCCGACGTCGAAGAAGAGCTCAACGGCCTCATGACCTACGATCGCCGCCTCAACAAATTCGCGCAATGATTCGCCGAGATTGAGTGCGGTCATGGCGGTCATGGAAGTGTTCTGCTTCTTGCGTTTCGGTGGCGCGTTCGGTACGTTGGGAACGGCGGCTATTATGGCGCCATCACAGCGAGCCACGGCGGAACGGAGCGAGGAGATGTGCGTTGCGTTTGCATTGGCCGCATTAATCGAAGGGGGGTCTTGTGACCATGAATCATGTTCCGGAAGCGCCGCAGTCCGCAAGCGGCGATTATGCGTGGTTGGGAGCCGAGCCGGGTTCCGTGGCCGATCAGCTGTATATGTCGGCGGCCGACGAATGGAATCGGGCAATCAATTCGCGTTTTGTGAATGAATTGCTGGATGATACACTTCCAGAATCGATTTTGAAGTCTTATTTAATTCAGGATTTCAAGTTCTTTAATCAGGGCATCATGGCACATGCGATTGAACTTGCGCCGCGTCAGGAAACCAAAGATATGCTGGCGAAACAATCGCAATGGTTTGCTGACAATGAAGCAACATATTTTACCGGATTCCTTAAGGAATACGGAATTACTGACGAAGAATACAATAATTCCGAGCAGACTCCGGCAAATCGTGAATATTGCGAATATCTGACCAAGCTGGTTCAGGGAACTTGGGAAGAACTCATTACTGCGCTGTGCTGCATGGAATGGATTTATCTTGCCTGGGCCAAGCGCACCATCGACGCTGGCGTCGTTCAGCAGATTCCGGCGCACAAGGGTTGGGTTGATTTGCATGAGGGCGATTATTTCCGCGCCTGGACGGGCCGCCTGATCGCGCTTGTCAACGAATATGCGTCGGCTGATGGCTCGGAAGCTGAAGTGTTCCGCACCATCGTGCACCTTGAGCGTCGCTTCTTCGAGGATTCCTATCCGCAGCAGTGAACGGTGAGCGTGATATGAGGCAATGAGCGCCAATGCAAATTGGCGGTAACGCGGTAACGCAATAACACAAGCAGGGGGAGATCCGCACAATACGCGGATCTCCCCCTGTAATTGTTGGGGAAACCGGCATGCCCCAACGTGTCAGATCAGCTCGATATCCACATCCAAGTGGAGCGGCTTATCGGCTGGAATGTGGTACTGCGGGTGCACCGGGCTCATCCAGGAATCGTCGCCGCCGACGCCCATTTGCGCGGCGAGCACGCGCAGGAACATGTGCTTCGGAGCGGGCAGTTCGTCCTGATGCTGGGCTTCTTCCAACATGAATGCGCTGTACGGCTGCAGGCTGAGCGCGAACGCGGATTCGCCGTGACGGCTCACACGCATGCCATGACCGGCATCATCCGTGATCTCAGCCCAACGCACATCCTCATGGTTGCCGGTTTCCTGCGGCATGAGGTACGGCGCATGATCGTCGTAAGCGTTGGTGTTCCAAATGCCCAGCTTCGCATGCTTGCGGTCGGCATAGGTTTCGTCGGGTCCGGGGCCGTAGAAGCGCAGGTTGGAGTATTCGACCGGCAGCGTCCATTCCAAACCGAAAGCCGGAATGGTCGGGGCTTCCTGAGTTTCCCCCGGATAGTCGATGCTCAAGTGCAGCTTGCCGGTGGTGTCTGCCACATACGTGATGGTGACGTGCGTGCGCTGCGGAGTGGCGAGCTCGTACTCGTATACGGCTTTCAGCGTATCGTCATTGACCTGTTCGATGGTGTTGTTGACGCACTTGGCGTAACGGCCTGCGCCGACCCACTGCGCGCGGTCGTAACCGTGGCCTGCACCGCGATCGTTGTCGGTCAGCGCGCGGAACGTGGTGAGCGTGGGCCTGCGCAGCACGAATTCACGGCCGTCAAGCGTGTACGAAACAATGCCGCCCTGCGTACGCGACAGCAGAATCTCACGACCGGATCCCTGCACGCCAGCATTCCAACGGCTAACGGTCACAATGCCGTCAACAGGCTTCGCCTCGCTGGCAGCAACCGGCTTGGAGCCTGCAACCACGGTCTGGCCGAACGACAGCTCGTAGCCCTTCGGCGCCCACTCTTCCGCGGCGGCAAGGCGTTGGCTCACTTCGAGCGTGAGCTCGTTGGCTTGGCCTCGGTAAGCCTCCAACGGCCATTCAATATCGAAGTGCTTGGTTTCGCCAGCCGGCACATCAAAACGCTGTTCGGCCTGCCATACCGGCTCGCCATCCGCAAGCACGCGCGTAACGAACGCATAGTCGGCGGTGGAAACGAACAGATTGTCATTCTCGATCTCAACGCCGGTTTCATCCGGCACAATGCGCACGTTGGCATACAGCTGCTTGACGTCTTGCGCCTTTGGCGACGGCGTGCGATCGGCGAACACAATACCGTCTCCGGCAAACTCGTAATCGCTCGGACGGTCGCCGAAATCGCCGCCGTAGCAGAGACGTTCATCGCCATCGGGCAAGCGCACAAGAATCGCCTGATCGATGAAATCCCAAATAAATCCGCCCTGATATTGCGGATAGCGTTCCAAAGCCGTGTATTCGTCCATGTTGCCGACGGAATTGCCCATGGCGTGCATGTATTCGCAGGAAATATACGGCTTCTTCGGATCGGACTTGAGATATTCCTCGATTTCGTCGGCATGCGCGTACATGCGGGTTTCGATGTCGGTCACGTCGTCATACTTGCGATTGTGGGTCACGCCCTCGTAGTGCACTGGTCGGTTCGGGTCGAGTTCGTGCACGTGGACGCTCATCGCGCGGAACACGTCTCCCGCATACGATTCGTTGCCAAGCGACCAGATGACTACGGAAGCATGGTTGTAGTCGCGCTTCATCATGCTGTTCACACGGTCCACGCACGCGCCCTCCCATTCGGGCTTGCTGCCCGGAACGGCGGAATCCTCGGTGACCACGTCTCCCGGCAGGCACCAGCTGCCGTGCGTTTCAAGATTGGTTTCGTCGATCAAATAAATGCCGTACTGGTCGCACAGGTCGTACCAGTATTCCTGGTTGGGGTAGTGCGAGGTGCGGATGGCGTTGATGTTGTGCCTCTTGCAGAACATGATGTCGTCGATCATGTCTTGCCTGGTGATGGCGCGGCCGCGCTTCGCGTCGAATTCGTGGCGGTCGGCGCCCTTGAAGACTACGCGCTTGCCGTTGAGCTTCATAATGCCGTCTTCGATACGGAATGTGCGGAAGCCGATACGCTGCGTTGCGGTTTCAACGATCGCGCCGTCATGGCCGATCACCACAACTTGCAGTTCGTACAGTGCCGGGCTCTCGGCGCTCCACGGCTTGACGTCCAACGAGCCGGAAACGATGCCGGTTTCGTCGGATGCGGCCAATGCGGTTTCCCACACCACATTGCCACTCAAATCCTTCAGCGTCGCCGACACGGTGGCGGCATTCTTCGCATTGCGCACCGCGAGTAGCGCGTCGAGCGAACCGGTGGCGGTTTCCGGATTCCAATCCGCTTCGACCTTCATATCTTCAATGTGCACATGCGGCTGTGCGGCGAGTTCCACGGAACGGAACAGGCCGTGCAAACGCCAGTAATCCTGATCTTCCAGCCAGGATGCGCTTGCGTATTCGTAGCAGGCGACGGCCACGACGTTTTCGCCGTCGTGCAGCGCTTCGGTGATGTCGAATTCGTTCGGGGTGTAGCCGTCTTCGCCGTAGCCGACGAACATGCCGTTGACCCACACGTAGATCGCGGTGGCCATGCCGTGGAACGTGATGCTGACGGTGCCGCCATTTTGACGGGCCGCATCAAGACGCTCGGCGACGGTGAACGTGCGGCGATACAGTGCCACATGGTTGGTTTCGGGAACGTTCGGCTCCTGCGGATTCTCATGGCCGTCCCACGGGTACTGAATATTCACGTACTTGTGGTTCATGTATCCCGCGTTCTGCAGGTGGGAGGGCACGTCGATGCGGCCGAAAGCGGAATCGTCGAAATCCTCGGCTGCGAACGGCTCTTCCTCAAGATCGATGTCGGAGGCCTGCACCATTTCCACGCGCCATTCGCCGTCGAGGCTTTGCTTCAAATCGCTCGGCTCGCCGATCGCGGGAATGTGAGAAAAGGTCACGTGATTGGAATGTGCCGGCGTGCGATTCACTGCGAACACCGTGGGGTCGGTGAGCCACGCGGCGGATGCGGTGGTGATCTTATCTGCCATGATTTCCTCGTTTCCGAAACATAACTTCGTTGTTGATGTAGGTTTAGTTGGTGTGTACTTTTGTGTACTCAGAGCAATAAACTCTTTTACTAGCATGGTAAACGTTGTTTACTTAAATTGCAAATCTGCGTGTTGCGTTATTTGCAACTGAATTTACTTATATGGCGATAGGTGACGGCAAATGGCGGTAGTAATCATGATTGCAGATGTCGGTATTTGATAATCGTAAGAACTGCGATTGCGACACGCCGTTTGGGGGCTTTGTTTACTAAGGAATTTTACTTTTGATAGTAAACAACGTATACTCAATTTTCGAGGTCAACGGGTGATCTCATCAAAATCTTCTAAGGAGAAGAGATAATGAGCAATACGACCACTACTGCGAACGGCACGGCTCGTCGCGGAAAGCTCGGCCAGCGCGTAGCGTACGCGTGCGGCAACCTTGGCCAGTCCGCGTTCTATAACGCACTGAGCACCTACTTCGTCGTCTATGTGACGAGCTCCTTGTTCGCTGGTGTTGATAAAGGCGTCGCCACCAAGCTGATCGGCGTCATCACCGGCCTGGTCGTGGTGATCCGTATCGCGGAGATCTTCATCGACCCGCTGCTGGGCAACATCATCGACAACACCACCACCAAGTGGGGCCGTTTCCGCCCATGGCAGTTCCTCGCCGGCGCAATTTCGTCCGTGCTGATCGTGCTAGTGTACACCGGCCTGTTCGGCTTGGTGAACGTGAACACCACGTGGTTCATCGTACTGTTCGTCATCACCTTCATCGTGCTCGACGTGTTCTACTCCCTGCGTGACATCTCCTACTGGGGTATGATCCCTGCATTGAGTTCCGACTCCCACGAGCGCTCCACCTACACCGCACTCGGCTCCTTCACCGGCTCCATCGGCTACAACGGCATCACCGTCGTGGTCATCCCGATCGTCACCTACTTCAGCTGGGTGTTCACCGGCAAGTACGTCGAAAGCCAGTCCGGCTGGACCTGCTTCGGTATTATCGTCGGCCTGCTCGGCCTCTTGACCGCATGGACCGTTACCTTCGGCACCAAGGAGAACGAGAGCGCCCTGCGCTCCAAGGCCCAGAAGAACGGCAACCCGATCGAAGCCTTCAAGGCCATCTTCCAGAACGACCAGCTGCTGTGGGTTGCCTTGAGCTACCTGCTGTACGCCATCGCCAACGTGGCCACCACCGGCGTGCTGATCTTCCTGTTCAAGTTCATCCTCGACAACCAGGCCGCATACTCCCTCACCGGCGTGATCGCACTGGTCGCAGGCTTGGTTATGGCTCCGCTGTACCCGATCCTGAACAAGCGCATTCCGCGCCGTTACCTGTACATCGGTGGCATGATCTCCATGATCGCCGGCTATGTGATGCTCGGCATCTTCTCCGACAACATCATCATGGTGTTCGTGGCTCTGGTGCTTTTCTACGTGCCGGGTACCCTCATTCAGATGACCGCCATCCTGTCGCTGACCGACTCCATCGAATACGGCCAGCTCAAGAACGGCAAGCGCAACGAGGCCGTCACCCTGTCCGTCCGCCCGATGCTCGACAAGATCGGTGGCGCCATGTCCAACGGCATCGTCGGCATCATCGCCGTGGCCGCTGGCATGACCGGCAATGCGACCGCAGCCGACATGACCGCATCCAACATCCACATCTTCAAGATCTGCGCCTTCTACATTCCGCTCGTGCTCATCATCCTGAGCCTGATCGTGTTTCTGTTCAAGGTGAAGATCACTGAGAAGATGCACGATGAGATCGTCAAGGAGCTCGAAGTGAAGCTCGCCAACGGTGAGATCGAAGCCGACGACGCTCAGACCGTGGAAGCCGTCGAGGCGGTTGCCGTGGCTGAAACCGCTGGAACTGCTGGAACCGCGACTCCGGCGGGCCAACCTGAATCCCGATAACTGAAATTCCCCTTCCTTTCCGACAACCAGGGCCGCCTGAAGCACTCCATCCGCTGCAGGCGGCCTTTCATTCTTTTCGTCTCCATGCCTCTCATCCCGTCCGGGTTTCTCCACTCACTGGAACAATCTGGACGATAAAAGGCCTGTCAGCGGGAGGATTCCTCCGCTCACTGGAGGTTTTTGGACAGTACGGGGGTATTTTGCGGTCCGGATTCTTCCAGCGACTGGAGGAATATGGATGCTTGGAGAGTTGCAGACGGGGCGATTCTTCCGGTGGCTGGAGGTTTTTGGACGTTAGCAGGTCTGTTAGCGGGTAGCTTCCTCCACCGACTGGAGGTTTTGGGTCGCGCTAAGGCGTCCGGAGCTATGCTTCGCCGATGAGGGAGCCGCGTTCGTGGATCGTCGGTACCAGTGTGCGGATCACGATGGTGGCCTGTCCGCGCAGGGTGAGATCCTCGCCTTGCCTGCAACGGTGAATTTGCGGCGCCTCCTGATAATCCGTGGTCACGGTGCGGCTGATTTCGTTTTCCATCGCGTCGATGAATTGAGTATTGACGATTTCCGGCGCACCATATACCGAAATGTCGCGCAGATCCAACAATCCTGCCGGTATGGCCATGACGCGCCCGAGCAACGCGCCCGCTTCGGTGAGAATATGCGTACGCGCGGCGGGATCCTGCGAGATGCGTTGCTGCAACCTGTCACCGGAAACGAATGATTCGAGACATCCCTGTTTGCCGCATTCGCAGATTGGCCCGTTCGGGTCGACCACCACGTGTGCGATTTCTCCGGCAGTGAAGGAACTTCCTTCGATGATGACGTCGTTGAGGCATAATGCCGCGCCGACGCCCCGCCCGATGGAGATGAGCATGGAATTGGGGGAGCAGTCGCCGAAGAATCGTTCCGCCACAAGTGCCGCATTGGTGTCGTTGCCTACGATCACGGGCACTCCGGTGGCGTTTTCCACTTCGGTTTTCAGCGGCAGTTCGCTCCACCCCAAGTGCACGGATTTGCGCACCACGCCGTTGGGTTCCACAATGCCGGTCACCGCGATGCCGATGCCAAGGGTCGGCAGTGGCGTTGAGCTGATGAGCTGCCTGCAGAGGTCGATCACGTCATTGACGCTGCAGCCATGGTCGACGGGAAGCTCGGTGCGGTCCACGATTCTGCCGGAAAGATCCGCCAGCGCTCCTTTGACGAGCATCGGATTCGACAGGTCGACGGAGACGATTCGCCAGAAATCGGTGTCGATGGCGAGCACTTGTGAACGTTTACCGCGCCCTTCGCGATTGTCGGGGCCGAGTTCGCGCAGAATGCGATTGTCGACCATTTCGCCGGTCACTTCGCTGGTGGTGAAGCGCGAAAGTCCGATGAGTTTGCCGATATTGGCTCGCGACATTTGCGTTGCGGGGAAAAGCTGCTCGAATGCGGCGGTGATATTGCTGATTCGAATGTCGGAAGGTGATGCCTTTGCTTGGGTACCGCTCACGATGTCCTCGCTTTCTTGTGTGGAGCCGATACATATTGTAGTTTGTGGCGATACAAGTGCGTTATGTAATTTTTATTGGCAATAAAGATTACTAAACAAGAGTATACGGCATTTTTCCTCGAATTGCGATTGCTTTACGATTGTTACTAAATGGCGGAATTTCAGCTTTTTTGTGGAATAGCAATCGCGTGCCGGATTTAAATGTAAGGAAACTTGACAAAAAAGGATTACGTAGGTATGCTGTGACTATCCGGTGCAAGGAGGTGCCGGAATAATCTCACGAAGGAGAGAGATATGCGATCCCACACTCAGCGTTTGATGGTTTGCGCAGCTTCTTTCGCGGCTCTGTGCATGGGTCTTGCAGGATGCGGTTCCAATACGGCCAGCACCGGCGGGGATTCCGGGGAGGTCGTCAACCTCACGTACATGCACCGTCTTCCGGATTCCGAAGGCATGACCTTGGTCAAAGACATTGTTGCCAAGTGGAACAAGGATCATCCGAACATTCAGGTCAAGGCCACCAAGTTCGATGGTGCCGCACAAGATATGATCAAGAAGCTGGAAACCGACGTCAAGGCCGGCAATGCTCCGGATCTTGCACAGGTCGGCTACGCCGAAGTGCCTGAGGTGTTCACCAAGGGCTTGCTCGAAGACGTGACCGAAGAGGCCGCGAAGTACAAAAGCGACTTCGCCGAAGGCCCATATTCCATGATGCAGGTTGATGGCAAGACCTACGGCCTGCCGCAAGATACCGGCCCGCTTGTGTACTTCTACAACCAGAAGGCTTTCGATGAGCTGGGCATCAAGGTTCCCAAAACCAAGGATGAGCTGATCGAAGCGGCAAAGACCGCGGCCGCGTCCGGCAAGTACATCATGGATTACGAAGCCGATGAGGCCGGCAACATCTTCGCAGGTTTGGCAAATGCTTCCGACCCGTGGTACACCGTCAAGAATGACGCTTGGGTGGTCAACACCAACGGCAGCGGTTCGCAGGCTTTTGCTGAAACCTTCCAGGAACTGATCGACAACAAGGCCACGCTGACCAACCCGCGTTGGGTGCCGTCGTTCGACGCATCCCTGCAGGATGGCACGCTGATCGGCAACATCGGCGCCGCTTGGGAGGCTCCGCTATTCAAGGACTCCGCAGGAGACACCGGCAAGGGTGACTGGCGTGTCACCCAGATCGGTGACTGGTTCGGCAATGGCACCAGCACCGGCCCTGACGGTGGTTCCGGCGTCGCAGTGCTCAAGGGTTGTGAGCACAAGGCCGAAGCCATGGAATTCCTCGACTGGTTCAACACTCAGGTTGAGGATCTGACCTCCCAAGGTCTGATTGTGGCCGCCAGCACCGAAACCGCGAAGACCCCTGAATCCTGGAACGAATTCTACGGCGGCCAAGACGTGATGAAGGAATTCGCTACTGCCAACGACAACATGGTCGCATTCAACTACATGCCGGGCTACTCCGCGGTCTCCGCAGCTATGCAGGAAGCCGCCGACAAGGCAGCCGACGGTTCCGGCAAGGTGGCGGACGTGTTCCCTGTGGCACAGCAGACCTCCATCGACACCCTCAAGAACTACGGCCTGTCCGTAGCGAAGTGATCGACGTATGGAACCAGGGATCACCCGCTCTGATTCCATAACCCCTCCAACGACGGTGTGGAGCCAACGCAACACACGGCTCCACACCGTTCCTTATGAAAATATTCCTTGTGAATATTCCCTATGAATCGATCTAGCTGATTCGACGGAGCGGCTGAAACCGGCACTCCTCTCCCGTGATGACGATTTGGATACGGCGATTCGAACTGTGAAAGATGCCATCAACGATGAATGGCATCCGATGCGAAAGATAGGTACATCATGACTGCAACAACGCAAGCGGCGAAACCAAAGCGCACTGATGCGCAACGCCGCGAGAATCGAACAGGATGGGCGTTCATGGCGCCATTCGGCATACTGTTCGCCATTGTATTCATCATCCCGATTTTCTATGCCATCTATTCCAGCTTCTTCCGTCAGGTCACCGAGGGCGGCGGCGCGTACGGCGGCGGCGAATTGGTGAATAAATTCGTAGGATTCCAGAATTTCGAGTACGTGCTTACGTCCGGCAATTTTTGGTCCGGTGTGGGCAGGGTGCTGATTTACACCCTCATTCAGGTGCCGCTGATGATCATCATCGCGTTGGCTTTGGCGATGGTCATCGATTCGTTCGTGGTCAAGCACATCACGGGTTTCCGTCTCGGCTACTTCCTGCCGTACGCCATTCCAGGTGTGGTCGCATCCATCATTTGGGTGTACCTGTATAACGGTCAGATTTCGCCGATCGTCAAAGGTCTTGCGGCCATCGGAATAAACGTTGATTTCTTCAGCAAGAACGTTGTGCTCGCTTCCATGGCAAACATCACCACATGGACGTTCACCGGCTACAACATGCTGATTTTCTTGGCCGCACTGCAGGCGATTCCGCACGAACTGTACGAAGCCGCACGCATTGATGGCGCAAGTGGATGGCAGATCTCCATGCGCATCAAACTGCCGAACGTGCGTTCCGCGGCGCTGCTGTCCATGTTGCTGTCCATCGTCGGCACAATCCAGCTATTCAACGAACCGCAGATCATGCAGACCGCCGATCCGGGCATCTCCAAAACCTATACGCCAATGATGATGGCCATGAACACTTCCCAAGGCACGCTGACTCCGGGCGGTGACGGACCCGCATCGGCGGTCGCCATCGTCATGGCACTGATCGCAGGCGTTCTCGCCATGATCTACGCACTGGTCGAGAGGAAGGCGAACGAACAATGAGCAACGCAGTCGCAGCAAGAAAAGACGAACGCGCCCGCAGAAAAGCGGAACGCATGATGGAAAAGCAACGCGAAGCGGCCGAACACGATCTGCCGCGCTCCATGCGCCCATCGCCGATCACCAAAACCATTACCGTGATCGTGCTCGTCGTAGCGCTGATCTACTTCCTCTTCCCAATCTATTGGGCCATCATCGCATCCACCAAAACACCATCGCAGCTGACCAGCAGCAACGGATTGTGGTTCGCCGTCGGACTTGACCAGATTCCCGACGCCATCGCAACCAACTATTCGAAGCTTATGGGGTGGACCCGTGGCCAATTCTGGCGTTGGGTGCTGAATTCCCTGATCTACTCCGGGGTTTCCGCACTGATCGGCACCATCATTTCGGTGATGGCAGGCTATGCCACCGCAAAATTCAACTTCCGTGGCAAGGCCATCGCCATCGGCGTGGTCATGGGATGCATGCTGATGCCGGTCGCACTGCTCACCATTCCGCAGTACTCCATCTTCCACGCACTGCACCTGACCAACACCATGCTGGCGATCATCATCCCGTGCTGCGTTTCGCCATTCGGCTTCTTCCTCGGACGCGTGTACGCGCAAACCTCCGTACCGAACGAACTGCTGGAAGCGGCCCGCATCGACGGCGCCGGTGAAGCGAGAATCTTCTTCACCATCGTGCTCCGACTGCTCGCCCCAGCCATGGTGACCATCTTCCTGTTCCTCTTCGTAGGAACGTGGAACAACTTCCTGCTGCCGTTGATGATGGTTTCCTCCGACACCCTCAAGCCGGTCACGCTCGGCCTGTATGGCATGGTATCGCTCGCAACCTTCAACGATCGTGGATCGCTGATGATGGGCGCACTGCTCGGCGTACTGCCGGTGATCGTGCTCTTCCTCGGCTTGCAGCGCTACTGGCAGGCCGGTCTTGCGGCAGGCGCGGTCAAGGGTTGACGGGCATCCATCCAACTCCATGCGTGGCATGCAAACGCCACGCATGGAGTTGGATCAACAGAACAACCGT
>OIZF01001198.1_pt1 | contig 15804 bp, 17 predicted proteins | sample 1588471 | NCBI WGS metagenome assembly OIZF01 (sample SAMN03283279) | human gut metagenome | biome: human-associated habitat; material: feces | host: Homo sapiens | place: Peru | collected 2012
ATAACTAGTCTCTTCTAAATATATCTCGTGTATATACCTTATCTTTTACATCATCCAAACAAGCATCATAGCGGTTGGCAATGATGGCTTGGCTCTGAGCCTTGAATGCTGCCATATCGTTCACCACCTTACTACCGAAGAAGGTGCTGCCATCTTCCAATGTTGGCTCAAAGACGATTACCTCTGCACCCTTTGCCTTGATTCGCTTCATAATACCCTGGATGGCAGACTGGCGGAAGTTATCACTGTTGCTCTTCATCATGGATTACTACATTTGTATTTATTCTGAGAGTGCTGCCAGTCTTTTCATCAACCTACCAAGCTCCGAGAAAGTATAATCCCTACCTTCCTTTTGTACTTCATCCATAGAACGAGAGGCATTAGCAATAGCTTTTTCAAGGCTTCCCCCGTTGCGTTCAAAGTAGGAGTGTAAGCCTTTGGATTTGTTGAAGAAGGAGATGGTTTTCCTGTATTCCACACATTGGTTCAAATCCTTGAGCAATGGTTCTTGCGTATCGTATGGACGTGATGCGTATCGAAAATAGTAGAGAAAGAACAGTTCCGTACAGCGGTGGGTCTCAAAGAACTCAACCTTGCAGTATATGCCTTTCTTGGGTTTATTGATGGGCTTGGCATATTTTGCCTTTAATCTTTGATATTGGGAACGCTCTGGTTCTACATCTTTCGTGTCCATATCAATTATGCAGAATATGTGGTTGTATCCCATCGCCACCCCCTCAGATATTTTCAAATCAAGTTCCTTGATACTTGTATGCTTGGGATAGTCTGGCTTGATAGTCAAGCGTTTGAATACATCGCATAAGGATTTGAAATAGAAAAATTCCGTAGGTCCTTCACCCAAGATAAGTGCTGTTTGTCGTAACTTGCCCATATCAATCCTCCAGATTTATAAAGATACTACCTAATTCGGGCTTTGCCCCCAAACGTCCGATGCGATAAGAATTATAAAGAGACAGATTCTTGTGCAACCCGAAAGAATCGCCACGAGAATACTCGGAAGATGCGGTCTCTTTATTTTTCTCCACAAACCACACAACGCCTCTATTCTCATTGATAAGGTCTTGAGAAAGCAGGGTCGTTTCTTGACTGGTGATAATCAACTGCGATTTTTCGGAGTTAAAGATAAAGACATTGAGATAGTAGTATAACAGGTCATTATGTAAATCCTCACCTAATTCATCAAGATAATACACATGAGAAGCTGTTATCATATCATATAATGCCTCTAAAATACGTATATATTTTTGAGTACCCTTTGACTGCAATCTGAGCGGAATGTCAAAATCTCCATTTGTAGAGTGATTGACAAATGCCACGGAATCGGAGGTGGATTGAAGCAGAGCTACTTTCATATCTTCTGGAATATTTTCCATGAGGATACGTTGACGGAACTCATTAGGCACCAACCGATCTTCTACGATAGGCTTATACTCCAAGATGTTCAAATCTGCCTTTTGAAGCATGATGTTGTAGAACTTACGCTTTTTAGAATTTGCATAAGCATCCTTTAGGATTTCCACGATCCCCTTTTCGCCGTCACCGTCAACACCGTGATAGTTCTCCATAATCCAGCCATGAAGAATATTGAATGGATCAATATCTTCTTTCAAGGCAGCTTTCCTACAAACAGACAAAACACTATGATTATTCAAGGTGTTCTCACGGATGCTCTCTTGCGTTTTTACCAGCAGCCTGAGACTTGGACCAAACTTGATCTCAGCCTGCACGTTATCTCCTACAAATGTGCGTTCATAAAACAACGACTTTGATTTGTTAGGATAATAATAAAGTGCTTCGCTCAATATGTACTTGTCATTGAATGCTACATCATAGTCGTATCGGACACCATTGGCATAAAACGAAACGTGCATTTCGGTTGGATCATCCTTGGTGAGCATGAAAGGAATGCTTCCATTTATTCTTTGAGTAGCATCTGATTTGGGTAGAACTAACAAACGAAATACTTCATTCAATGCAATCAGCATATTTGATTTTCCGGAAGCATTTGAGCCATACAGAATTCCTAACTTGTACAAGAAAGTTCCTTCGGCTATCTCTGTAACAAGTTCCGAAGAAGACTCCTTTGCCAAGAAATTCAACTCCTGTTTATCTCGAATAGAAAGATAATTTTTTACCCAGAAATCTCTTATCATAATATCTATATATATTAATATAATTATTGTAATTTGATTGCAAAAATACAATTTTTTTTATTTGCAAGAATCAACCTATATTTTTTTGTAAACATACTACATTTTAACCATAATTTAACACATATAGTTCTCTGCGGCACCTCCTAATCCCGTTGGAAGATATCTCGTGTATATACCTTCTCTTTCACATCATCGAGCGAGGGGTCATAGCGGTTGGCGATAATCGCCTGGCTCTGAGACTTGAAAGCATCCATATCATTCACCACCTTGCTACCAAAGAAGGTGGTACCGTCCTCCAATGTAGGCTCGTAGATAATCACCTCTGCACCCTTTGCCTTGATTCGCTTCATGATGCCCTGGATGGCAGACTGGCGGAAGTTATCACTGTTGCTCTTCATCGTCAAGCGATAAACTCCTATCACACACTTATGTTCCTTACCTGCATCATAGCTATTGGCATCGGCATAGCTGTAATAACCAGCCTTTCTGAGCACGGCATCTGCAATGTAGTCTTTTCTTGTACGGTTACTCTCAACGATTGCCTCTATCAGATTCTCTGGAACATCGGCATAGTTTGCCAGAAGCTGCTTGGTATCCTTTGGCAAGCAATAACCACCATAGCCGAAACTTGGATTATTGTAATGGGTTCCGATACGTGGGTCAAGGCCTATGCCATCAATGATTGCCTTGGTATCCAAGCCCTTGATTTCGGCGTATGTATCCAATTCATTGAAATAGCTTACTCTTAATGCAAGATAGGTATTGGCGAAGAGCTTGACGGCTTCTGCTTCCTTCATGCCCATAAACAAACAAGGGATGCCCTTGTTTTCTAATGTTGAATGTTGAGTGTTAAGTGTTGAATTGCCTACGGACTGTGATGCAATAGCACCTTCAACAAGAAGTTGAGAGAAGGTCTTGGCTGCATCCTTCATCTTTTCTACATCGGTCACCTTTCTGATTGCCTCGTTTTCTTCTGCGAACTCAGGGCGTTCTATCAGCTTAGGATAACCTACTATAATGCGGCTTGGATAAAGATTATCATAGAGTGCCTTGCTCTCTCGGAGAAACTCTGGGGAGAAAAGGAGATTGAATTGCTTCACTCCCTTCTGGGCATACTTCTGATATAGGCTTCGAGTGTAACCTACTGGGATGGTACTCTTGATTACCATCACTGCATCGGGATTTACCTCCAGGACCAAGTCGATAACTTCTTCTACATGAGTGGTATCGAAGAAGTTCTTCACTGGGTCGTAGTTTGTTGGTGCTGCTATTACTACGAAGTCTGCATCTTTGTAAGCTGACTTGCCGTCCAAGGTTGCTGTGAGATGCAGAGGTTTCTCTGCCAGATACTTCTCGATATACTCATCCTGTATCGGTGATATATGATGATTCAGTTTATCTACTTTCTCGGGAATTACATCTACTGCTGTTACCTCATGGTGTTGGGATAAAAGCGTAGCAATACTGAGTCCTACGTAACCGGTTCCGGCTACGGCAATTTTTAATTGATTAAAATTACGCATTGTTTTAAGTTCTTGAATAATAAGCATCCTGAGTCTCTTTCGGTGGGTCAGTTTCCGAAAGAGAGCTGTAGGATGCGTTGCGGGTGATTATGTAGCGCCCACACTACTAAGCTACTTTTCGTTTTATATATTTTTTAGTTATTTCTAACAATATAATTGTTTCGTATCGGAAATGAAGGACATAGAGTCCCTGCCAGATAAGAATTGCTTTTAGGGGATTCTTATCTAGATATTGATTGAGTAAAATTAGTTTTGAAATTGTTTTTTTCTACCTCACCGTAGAGGTCCCACAGATCTCACAGATGAACACAGATTTTCCTGCTACAATCATTATCCACAGATGAGACCGTTCGGTCAGATGACATTATTTCGTATGATGCTCTATAAAGCGAGTAATCATTGATGATACCGTTTGGGGCGATTGCTTCTCATGAGCTACAGCCATTATTGTAATCTGATTTGCAAACTGAATATAATATACAACATTAGGATGAATCGTTAAATGTCGTACGGTATAACTGTCTGTCGAGTATTTTTTATCAAAAGAACCACTTTCTGGAAATACATACAGGCTATTAACCTTTTTCACTATTCGCTCTAAAGATTTATTAGCTGTACGTTCTCCAAAATTATCAGCAACATACTGACCTATATCTTTCAATTGCTGCTTTGCCAATGTTGACCAGGTGATTTTTATTTCCATCCCAATTCCTCTTTCACGACATTCAAAATTTCTGAATGAGGAATCGTTTTCTGAGACAAAGACTCCTTATAGGCGAAATCGGCAGCGGCTTTCGTTGCTGTTTCGTCTAAGTTATCGATAAATGATTGCATCTTCTTATCGTCACATTTTTCTTCTTGTAAAGATAACTCTATAAGTTCGGCAAGATTGCTTCTATCTTCCCAACTCAATTTCTTTATCTCATTCCAAAATGGAACAACTGTATTATTTCTTTCAACAGAATTTGTCATATACATAATCAAATCCTCCCTATTTTATTGTTTACATGCTGCAAATATAAGGGAAATATCTGAAATAGCCAAGGGATTTCTGGATTTTAACACATCGGGAGGTATCAGCGATGTCCCACAGATTTGGCTTTACTTCCCGCTGGTCAGTGGGTCCGGAGGACAAAAGATGAGACCTATTCGGTCAGATTTTCACAGACTTTTACGATCACTTCTTCTTGTTTGTATGTTTGGGTGGGTGTGAAGGGGGTGTATAAGAACTTTTGTATATACATCGTGCGCAAAAGATAAAGAGAAAGGGTATCAGATAGTTATGCCTTCTTTTTAACACTCTTTTCACGCTAAAGTTCATATACCCCCTTCACACTTCACGCTTCGTTTGCTAATCTAAAAATCGCTCATTTCGGCGACAATGGTTCCAGCAACCCGTCAATCAGACGAAGCAGCTCGTCTCTGTGAGCCTCGCCCACCAACGACTCCATCCAACGTATCGCGCCCCAGTAGTCGTCGATGGAAACATCACGGTCCATCGCCTCCAGACTCTTGGTGTACGCATCAGACAGCCGGAACTCCTTGCGGATGGCTGCCTTGGTGGAAGCCCAATGCTTCTCCTCCTCAGTAAGACCACCTTCAAAACGGTCTTCCTTCAGTTCTTCACGCATAGCCCAGAACACGTTGTGGACTAAAAGATTAAAACACTTGTGGACAGAAATCATGCCCGTCTGTAGTCGTAGGAATCCTTGATTCCCATGACTTCACTTTTGATTTTTTTGAAAAACATTTTAAATAAATTTATGTTATGTTCCAAAATCGGAACTTTTTGATTTCAATGCCAAATTTTATGCTTAGCTTTGCAGCGGAATCTATATGATTCAATTTTAAAACAACTTATAATCATTTGCTTAAAAATGACAAAAACAGAACAAGAACAAAGACAAGAAATGGTATTACCATCTTTCTTCTATGCTATCGCCTCCAGCGAAAGCAGACAACTCATCAGTCTTGATGAACTGCAGCGAATCATCACCCTCGACGCCATGACCCAGGCGCGTACCGAAGACTACCGCAAGAACATGCGCATCAGCAGCGAGCTCGCTCATCAAACCAAGGTGATGATGCCAGGCATCACTACCTCCGTGCTCATGGACGGACGGGGCAAGGAACTGCGCAACGTGGTGAAGACCACCCAGATGATCGCCGTGGACATCGACAAGATTCCTGCAGAAAAGATGAAGGAGGTCGTACAGAAGGCGGACGCCGACCCTCATACCATGATGAGATTCATCACCGTGAGCCAACGGGGGCTGCGCATCATCTCCAGATACCTGCCCATAGATGACGACGAGGTGACCGCACTGGAACTTTTCGATGTGATCATACGCAAGGCGATGAGCTATTACAGTAAGTTGCTAGGCGTGCCTGCCGACGAGCAATGCGTAGACATCACCCGGATGTGCGGACTCGCCCACGACCCTACCGCCTACTTCCATTGGGACGCAGAGCCTTTCGGCCTGGACACCCACGACCTGAAGGCGCTCTACACCAAGAAGGCCAACGAGGCGAAATATGCCAAACGTGCCAGCAAGCGCAAGCGAAACAGCCAGAAGATGGTGGCACTGGGCAAAGGGGTACCCTCGATGGACGAGGCAGCGCAGCACATACAGAACCTACTTGACACGTGGGGCTACAAGTTTGAGAGCGGTGCCCACAACGAGTATGTGCTCCACTTCGGCAAGGTGTGCGTGCGCTATGGCATAGACAAGGAAGAGGCAATAACCTACGCCAAGAGCAACTTCAGCTCCGACTATCCCGATGCTGACAGCGTGATGAAATCATGCTACAAGCACACCGAGAAACTAGGCACCTGGCACTTCTACCGCAAAGGCGAGGGCTTCTCGGGTAAGGCGACTGTCAAGGTTATCAAGCAGTGGCTCTCGATGAGATACGAGTTTCACCACAATGAGGTGACGGGATTCCACGAGGTGCTGAGTCGCGATATAATCAAAGGCAAATACCATAAGTGGACCCGCATCGACGACAACATAGAGAACACCATCTGGACCCAGATGGACGAGATGGGACTCGAAGTGACCGCCATCAAGCTGCACGCCATCATCAACAGCGACTTCAGCGAGCCTTGGGATCCCTTTGACGAATATCTCAGGAGTCTGCCCAAATGGGACGGAAAGACCGACTACATCGACGAGCTTGCCAACCGGGTAACCATCAACTATTGCCCTGGCTACCACCACTCGCAGGAAGAGTTCAGATACTTCTTCAAGAAATGGCTCGTATCGATGGTGGTGGCATGGGTATCGCCGAGAGTGGTGAGCCAGACCATCCTGATATTCATCGGGAGGGGTGGCATCAACAAAACCACATTCTTCTATTATATCCTGCCACCATGCCTGCGCCAGTACTTCATCAACGAGTCAACCGCCAACTATACCGACAAGGACTTCATGGAGGCTTTCTCAAGCAAGGCACTCATATGCCTTGACGAGCTGGAGTCTACCTTCGGCAAGGGGCTGAGCGCCCTCAAGAGCAACGTCACCAAGCTGGTGTTCTCCATCCGCCGCCCCTACGACAAGTATCGTTCGGAACTGCTGCACCGTGGTGCCCTCTGCGGCACCAGCAACAGCATACAGATCATCACCGACGAGGAGAACCGCCGCTACTCACCATGGTTCGTAGACAATATCGAGAGCCCTAGGGAGACACCCATCGACTACCAGCACGTCTATTCCCAGGCTGTAGCTCTGGGACAAGAGGTAACTAATCGGGTGAAGAACCAGGAAGAGGGATGGGTATACTGGCTCACCACCGTCGACATAGACGTGATGAGGGAGCACAACGGCATGTTCATGGTTTCCAATTTCATGGAAGACCAGATACTGCGCTTCTACAAGGTGCCGAAATCAGACACCGACCCTCAATATGTAAAGTTCCGCTATTCATCGGAAATCATGGAGCGCATAGGCGGAAGTCCTGCCCTGAGCCGCAACATGAGTCACCAAAATCTGAGTGCCGTGATGCAGCGACTGGGCTTCAAGAAGGTACACCGCGCCAAAGGCAACGGATGGCTCGTGATAGAGAAGAATCCGGGAGAAATCAACACCGAGGCGATCTGCAGCCCAAACGAATGCGCAGAAACGTACTTGAAACCGTACAGAACCATAGCTACGGATAGCCAGAATAGTTCTGACCAACAATAAGCAGCATTCTGGCAAGTGCTAACCAGCATTGCCAGCAACGCTAAGTATCATCAAGAGAAACGCTAAGTATTATTACCGCGATTCATAAAAGTCAAATTTATATGAAAATCAAGATATACAAAAAATTCGAGCTTGCCAAGCTCTACTTTCCGGAGCAGTCGAAACACGTGGCACTAAACCACCTGATGCGAATGGTAAACCACTGTCCGCCTCTGCTTGAAGCCTTGAGAAGAGAGGGCTACGAACGGTTGGCGAAGACCTTCACCATGCGCCAGACGCTGCTCATCTATGAGTATCTGGGCGAGCCATAATACTGAGTTTTCCTGTTTTATGGCCCATCGTATCCCTATCTCACCCCTATCGTACAGAAGCCTCTTATGAAAGTCGTATCTTTGCAACCGTAAACAAGAAACAAGCACTGCGCAGCGCTTTATTACATGAAACACGAACCATAAAACAATTTATTAGCCTTATGATTGAGTACGATTTAAAGAAGAACAACAACAAGAAGAACGTGAAGGCTTATGGCAAGTACTACGCCAAGCCCCACATTAGTGAAACTGTAGATCTCGATGAGCTCGCCGACCACATGCATGGTCACAACTCTCCATTCTCAGCCGGGACCATCAAGGGCATCCTCATCGATGCCGTGACCCACATCAAGGAGCTCCTGCTCATGGGCAAGAATGTAAAGCTCGACAACCTCGCCATCTTCTACATCAGCATCAAGAACAAGATGGGTGCAGAGAAAGCCGACGACTTCACCGTATCTAAGAACATCGAAGGAGTAAGAATGAAAGCCCGCGCCACGGGCGACTTCCGCTCTGTGAATCTCAACCTCGACGCCAACTTGAAGAAGTATGGTGCTAAGAAAAAGAAGTCTTCGACCACCACCGACTCTGGCTCCACCACTGACCCGGGCAGCGATTCGGGCTCCACCACAGCCCCAGGCAGCGATTCGGGTGACTCAGGACTTGAGTAACCGGGGATTGCGAATCCCCTTAACAAGTTTTTAAAATCAATTGACCGAAAATGACACAAGATCGATTTCCGATGACGATTGGCAGCGAGGAGGTGCTCAATGAGCATCTCCTGCTCGCCTACACAGAGAACGGCGAGATGATGGACTCACCTCTGAGCGTCCGTTTTCTCGTAATTCATTGCTCGGCAACACGTGCCGACCGTAACTACACCGACAAGCAACTGATGCGCGACCACAAGAAGCGTGGATTCCGCACCGTGGGCTACCACTTCTATGTCCACAAGGACGGAAGCATCACGCAGTTCAGAAAGCTGCTGGAGGTGGGCTCACATGCCCGCCCATACAACCGCTGCTCCATCGGCATCTGCTACGAGGGCGGGCTGGATGACGAGGGGCGTCCTGCCGACACCCTTACCCGTGCCCAGTATGACGCAATGTGGAATCTGCTGCGCAAGCTCAAGATCACGTTCCCACAGGCTAAGATAGTGGGTCATCGTGACTTGCCGGGCACCACCCCGAAGGCATGCCCTTGCTTCGATGCAGCGAAAAAATTTCCACTTTAATGCTTAATGTTGAGTGTTGAATGTTGAGTGTTGAATTTTTAATTTTAATTTGAACTATGAAGAAAGAAACCATCAAGAAGGTGATCAATTTCATCATCACCGTACTTACCGCCGTAGCTAGCGCATTCTGCGTACAGAGCTGCCAGTAAATACCCTGTAATCAAACCTTAAGTTCTAATTCTACCAGTATTGCCAGAAGATGCTGAGGCGGTGCATGTCGGAGCCCACCATGTCGTACATATCGTGCTTCATGAGCCACTTGCATCGTTTCTGCACCTTCTTGCCATACTGCCCATCTATCGAGAACGCATTTCGCTGGAACTTTATACCCATCAACTTGAGCTTCTCGTAATCGCGCTTCTCCATATAGAGGTAGCGCTCAGGATGGGCAAGCACGGGCGTGTAGCCCTTGTTCTTGATGCGCTTCAGGAGGGCATGAAAATTCATCGGGGCAGAGAAGATGCTCGTCTCCACCAACAGGAGCTTGCCATCCTCGCCCAGCGGCAACAGGTCGTTTGCCTTCAGGCGCTTTTCGAAGAGCGCATCTAGCATATTTTCGGCTGCGAGATGCAGCCGGAGCATTTTTCTGTCAGCAGGGTTTCGCTCGGCGAAGTCCTGCTGATATTGTTTTTGGAAGTTCGCAAATACTTGGCGCAAATGGGTGGTCTCGTTGGGTACGTCTTCCATAATATGAGGCGTAAGCCAGACATCCCTCATGCCTGCGCCTTCGTAAAGGCACAACATTTCCAACGACTTCTTTACCTCTTGAAATCCGTCGTCCACGCCGGGCAGGATGTGGCAGTGCCAGTCGATGCCGCCGGGGAGTCTCTCTGATGGTGCTTTCTTGCTTGCCGTCGGATTGCAAATCCAACGGAACGCCTCACGGAATATATTCATATTTTTCTATTCTTTTATCCAATTTTCTACTTTCCTATTTTTGCCCCCCCATCCTTGTCGGAGCCGTAGTGGTAGCCATAGCCATAGCCATAGCCATAGTGGTAGCCATAGCGATAGTAGTGGCCGTAGCGGCCGCCCTGAGCCTTGGTTCCGTTCAGAATGAGCGACATATTCTTGAATTTCTTGTCCTTGTAGAGCTGCTCAATGTCGCCCAGCATACTGCGCTGCATCAAGCCCGAGCGTACCACGAAGATGGTGCGGTCGGCAAGTTTCTCTATAATCTGGGTATCTGCCACGATTTCCACTGGTGGACAGTCGATGAACACATAATCGTACTCACCCCTCACCTGCTTGATCATCTTCTCCAGACGGTCGGTGAAGAGGAGCTCCGTAGGGTTAGGCGGCATGGTACCGATAGGCAGCACGTCGAAATCCTTCACCAGTCCATACTCCTCGCCATGGCAGATGATGCCCTCCAGGTCATCGGTCCTGCCGTTGAGATAGTCGCTGAGTCCCTCGCCAGGGCTGCCCACGAGCATGGATGCGGAACCATGGCGGAGGTCACCATCGATGACGAGCACCTTCTTCTCTTTGATGGCGAACGACATGGCGATGTTGCCTGCCAGGTGACTCTTGCCCGAGCCTGGGTTGAAAGACGTAAGGATGATGACGTTCTGCTCGGGATGGGTGCCTACCATAAACTCCATGTTTGTGCGCAGCACGCGGAACGCCTCGTTCACGATGTCGCGCTTGCCTGCCTTCACCACAATCTGTCGCGTCTCCTTCGGCTTCTTCCAGAACTGGATGCGCTGCAGAAGAGTTGGTCTGTTCTTGCGACTGATGCTGTATGGTATCTCACCGAGGAATGGTATGGTGATGTTCTTGAGGTCGTTTCTGCCCCTCACCGTCGTGTTCATGTTCTCACGGATAAAGATGACTACCACAGGTATCAGGAATCCGAGAACGAAAGCCACGAGGATGATGTTGCGGCGCACAGGCTGCACGGGCTTGATGTCGCCCGTAGGAGGGGTGATGATGCGCGTGTTGTAGGCGGTGAAAGCCTTGGAAAGCTCGTTTTCCTCTCTCTTCTGCAAGAGGAAGAGGTAGAGCGCCTCCTTCACCTTCTGCTGGCGACCCACTGTTTGCAGGTACTTTGCCTGACTAGGGTTGCTGGCTATCTGGCTGGTGGTCTGCGCCTCGTTTGCCTGCAGGTTGCCAAGCTGCGAGTTGAGTGTCACCACGAAGTTGTCGATACTGGTTACGATGCTATGGCGCATGGAGGCGAGGCTCTGGTCATAGTCAGCCACCAATGGGTTCTGCTCGCTGGAGTTAGCCACCAGGTTGTTGCGCTCCAGCTGCTGCTTGTTGTATTCGGTAATCTGCTGCTCGATGCCCGGACTGTCGATGCCGATATTGGCTGGCAGGAGCTGGTTCTTGCCCACCTTGCCCGTCAGGAAGTCGCGCAGGTAGCGTGCCATGGAGAGACGTGAGTTCAGTTCGAGTATCTGCTTGTCTACGTCGCCGCTCTTCTGCATGTATTGCTGTGCGGCGGTCTCTACGTCGGGCAGCAGATTGCGGCTCTTGAACGAGGAGATGTCCTTGTCTACATCACCCAGTTCTCGCTCGATGACGCCCAGGCGCTCGGTGATGAAATGGGAGGTGGAAACGGTCATCTGGTTCTTGTCCTCCATCCAGTTCTTGCGGTATACGGAGATGATGGTGTTCAGCACGTCCTCGGCGCGCTGGGTGAGCTGGTCCCTATAGGTCAGGTCGATGACTGTTGCCTTCTCCTCGCTGATGCTTGCCGAGAGCGACGCCTTGATATGGTCGGTCATGGCATAGAGGTTGGTGCGAGTCACATGCAGTTTCCTGCTCTCATATCCATTGACGAAGGCTGAATAGCCCGGTGCCTGGTCTACGCATACATAGCCCATCGCCGTGCGGACGGTCTGGCCCAGCTTGCCCTGTACCTCCTCGTCCGATTCCACTACGTTTCCAGCCTTGTCGGTACCACTCACATGTACGATGGAAAACAGGTTGCCATGCTTTACCTCTACATCCAAATTGGCACTCTGCATATCGTTCAAGCTATAGAAATGAACGGTTACAGGCAGCGTTCTGCCATAGAGAGCCACAGGATGGAAGGTACCGTCTTCACTGTAGTTTACGTCGAGTTTGAGCTGCTTGCCTGCCTCCAGCAAGACGGCTGGCGACTGGATGGCAATCAACTCGTTGTTGACGTTCGACTTGCCTCCCGAGAGTCCCATGTCGGAGAACATACTGGCCACATCGCTGTTGATGCTCTGGCTCTTGCCGTCTTCCTTGATGAGGATGGATGCCGTGCGCTGATAGACACTCGGCGTGGAGAGGAGGTAATAAGTGGCTATGCCCAGGGTGACGACGAGCGAGATGACAAACCATCGCCAGCGCACAAGGCACAGATACATTAAGTCTTGCAGACGAATGAAATCTTCTGCCTGCTGGGGGCGACGACCCGGAGCATTCTGCATCGTCGCTTGATTATTCTGAATCATTGAATTTGAATGTTGAATGTTGAGTGTTGAATGTTGAATGTTGAGTGTTCACTCAACTCTTACATTATTTCTTGATAAGTACTGCCACGCTGGTGGCAAGTGAGGCAAGGCTAATCCAGAAGCCCGTGCTCCTGACATTGTTGCCATTGACCGTGCTCTGGCGAGCCTTGGTCTCGTTGGGGCTGATGTAAACCACGTCGTTCTGCTGCAGGTAATATACCGGACTGTTGAACACGCTATTTCCCGAGCAGAGATTGATCTTGTATATCTTCTGGTGGCCGTTTTCCTGGCGCAACACCATCACGTCTTCACGGGTGCCATAGATGGTCAGGTCGCCCGCCTTGCTAAGGGCATCGAGAATAGTCACTTTCTCGTCCTCGATTTCATACTGTCCAGGGCGTGCCACCTCACCAATCACCGAATAGTGGAGATTTGTCAGGCTGACGGTCACCACGGGATCCTTCACCAAGTTGCGCTCCACCAGAACTTTCTTGATTCCCTCGGCAATCTGCTCTCGGGTACGACCTGCCACATGCAGGGTGCCCAGCACCGGAAAGTCGATGTTGCCCTTGCTGTCTACCGTATAATAATAGGCATCCTTGGCGATGGACGACGTAGAGTAACTGGTGGTGGTTCCCGTAAGGTTGAAGAGCTGTGTGATCTGTGGATCCTTGCTCTTCACGCCGATGTAGAGTTTATCTGTTGGTTTGGCGGTGATCACCGCACTTTTCAGATTGATTAGCGTGTCAGGATTTTGGTTAAAATCCTGGAAATAAGCTATTTGTTGTGGAGTTCCACAAGCTGACAGGACAAGAAGTCCCGTACAAAAAGCTCCAGAAAGCAATGATTTACGATATTTCATATGATTTTATATTTTTTCTAGAAAACATCTTGGTATATAGGTGGTGGCGACGGCACAGATTCCCTCTATCATGACGATGAGCCGATGGTCGCCATTGATACGCTTGATTTCGCCCTCCAGACCTTTGAACCTGCCGTCGATGACCCTGACACGTTCACCTTTCTTCCAGTTGAAGGCTCCATCCTCGAAATATTCCAGCCCCTCCTGATCGCCCGACGATACCATCATGAACATCTGCATCTGTCGCTCGGGAATGGCGATGGGCTGTGGGTCGAAGTCCACCAGCTGGCGATATAGCCTTGCCTTGCCACACAGTTCCCGCTCCAGGCATAGCGCCTGTCGCTTGTTGCTGCGCATGAAGAAAAGCGAGGGTATGAGTGGGCGCTCCACCACAATCTTCTTGCCTTGGCTGTTTATTTGTCTCTCTTTTACGAAGGGGGCGTAATATTCCATCACATCGCCCATCATATCTTCGGGGAATGTGTTTTTCATCTGGTCAGAATCCTTAAGCCCGTTGTTGAACAGGTTGAACAAGTCTCGGCAAAGCGCCACTTTGTTCATGAACACGCGCATGGCATACCATGATGCCTCTGTCTCGGCTGGTTCGCCAAGAGTCTCGGCTTGTATGCCTAGAGAATGATTGATATCTTTTATTGTATTGTCCATTCTTTCATTTTAAGTATTCTTATATAGACACATTTTCTCTTCCCCCTTGTGTCGAAACGAGTCGTCACAAGCAGCAAGGAGATTGAGACAGTATACTTCTCGTAAAGCTTCTGTCGTTCGGAGCAACCCTGATCCAGGCGATGCTGTACCCGCAATCCCATTTGGGTAACTAAACCTCATATTTCCTGGTTTAGTTCTCAAACGCGCCGCAAAGTTAACAAAAAAAAAAAAAAACGAAAGAATGTTAGTACAACTTTAGCTAAAATTAGTTTTTTAAGCCGTTTTCTTAATATACGTTAATTTTACTGTTTTATTTGCATACAAAACATAAAACCGGGATAAATCTCTTTCAATAAGTGATTTACCCCGATTAAACATTATACAGATGGAAGGAAACTTAGTTGTTTACGCTACCTCCCACAATATCAAGCAATTCATTGGTAATGGCCTGTTGACGACTCTTGTTGTACTGCAAGTTGAGCTCACGAAGCAGTTCGTCGGCATTATCCGTAGCGGTCTGCATGGCAACCATGCGGGCAGCATGCTCACTCGCCTGACTATCCAGCAAGGCTGTGAAGAGCATGAGATGCAGCTGCTTAGGAATCAATACACCGAGAACGGTCTCCAAGTCTGGCTCCACGATGAAGTCATCGTTCAGAGGTTTAGCCTCTGAAGTCTTTCTTTCATTCTCCTCAGCCTGTTTCTTGCGTAGATACTCCTGCGCCTTAGCTGTAGCCACATTAGAGGTGAGATCTCTGTCGTTATCCCCTCCTATTGCCTCTGTGCTGAGGTCGATAGGCAGGAAGGTCTTGCGGGTCAGAATCTGCGAGCCGGCACTCTTGAAGTGGTGATAGATCATCTCCACCTTGTCGAGTTCGCCAGCCGCATACTGCTTGGCAAGATTACGGGCGATGTCGGCACATGCGCTTGAATTAGGATGATCGGCAAGATCCATGAAGTTGCCGCCAATCTTGAGTCCCAGCTTCTGTGCTTTCTCAGCCACCTTTCTTCCGATAGGATAAACCGTGATGTCGTCAATGCCCTGAGCCTTATACTCGTCGACCGTATGCATCATCATCTTGATGACGTTGGAATTGAATCCACCGCACAAGCTGCTGTTGGAACTGTAAACCACGAGAGCCACTCGCTTGGTTTCCTTGTGCTCCACCTGCAACTCATGGTCCACATTCGGAGTACTCACCAGGAAGCTCTTGAGGATATGTTCCAGCATATTCTCGTAAGGCAGCATGTTCTGTATAGCCACCTGTGCATGATGCAATTTGCTCGAAGCCACCATCTTCATGGCACTCGTAATCTTACGGGTACTGTTGACGCTGGCGATGCGAGTCTTAATCTCTTTTAACGACGGCATAGGCTATTACGCTTTATATTGTCCTGCAACATTAGCCATGGTCTCCT
>OIZF01001200.1_pt1 | contig 15796 bp, 18 predicted proteins | sample 1588471 | NCBI WGS metagenome assembly OIZF01 (sample SAMN03283279) | human gut metagenome | biome: human-associated habitat; material: feces | host: Homo sapiens | place: Peru | collected 2012
TCACCTCCATTTTATTTTGTAATGTTTTATTCCTTTTGAGTAATCCTGCTAAATCTTGAGAACATCAAAGCAGTTCTGTTAAAATCTGCTAATGAATCTTAAAGAAATCGCGATATATCGCAGAACACATGGCATAGTTGGTTTTTACTACCTTTGCAGCCAAAATAAATAAAACAACGAAAAGATGAAAAGAGAAATGACTTGTTTGAAAAGAACAAATGACTTGTTTACGATAAGGAAACGACTTATTGAGAGGTTGGAAATGTCTTATTTAGCACTCGTAAATGACTTGTTTACCACCTGTAAATGACTTGTTTACCAGTGCCAAATGACATAGTTAGAAACAGAAAGGGAAATATTTGAATTTATGCTTGGCTAATTCAGATTTTCTTTGTAATTTAGCAGCGCAAAACGTAAAGCACGTGGAAATATGGCAAAAATAGTAAATTTCTATCCTGTAGGAATACAGACATTCTCGAATATCCGAGAGGGCAATTATCTCTATGTAGATAAGACCAAATACATCGTTGATTTTCGAGAGAAAAAAATGAAGTACGTCTTTCTGAGTCGCCCAAGACGATTCGGAAAATCTCTTTTTGCCTCTACCCTTCAAGCTTATTTTGAGGGAAGGAAAGAACTTTTCGAAGGATTAGCCATTGCAGATTATGAGAAGGAATGGATCAAGCATCCAGTGCTTCATTTTGATCTGAGCGGTGCCAAACACATGAGCGTGGAGCAATTGGAAAGATATTTGGCTGATATGCTTGAAGAGCAGGAAACTCGCTGGGGATACAAGACACATCAGGTGGATGCAAATCTCCGTTTGAAAGATCTAGTGAAGAAGGCATACGAGCAGACAGGCGAAAAGGTGGTGGTCATTATAGATGAATATGACGCCCCATTGCTGGATGTGGTGCATGAGAAAGATAATCTTAGTCAGTTGCGTCGCATCATGCAGAATTTCTATAGTCCTCTTAAGATGCTCGACCCTTACTTAGAGTTCACCTTCATCACGGGTATCACGAAGTTCTCGCAACTTAGCATTTTCAGCGAACTCAACAACCTTGACAATATCAGTATGTTCGACCAGTACTCAGCTATCTGTGGTATCAGTAAGACGGAACTTATTACGCAGATGAAACCTGATATTGAGGCATTGGGCGATGATCTTGGCATGACGTATGAGGAATGTCTGACAGAGTTGACACGATTCTATGATGGTTATCATTTCAGCAAGAAATCTGAGGATGTCTTCAATCCATTCAGCTTGGTAAAAGCATTGAATGCACGCGACATTGCTCCATATTGGTTTGGTTCTGGTACGCCAACTTATCTCATTAAAACATTGCAGAAGTATCATGTCAATGTAATGGATATTGAGAAAAAGTCATGTGATGTAGATGACTTTGATGTTTCACCAGAAATGATGACTTCTGCACTTCCGCTGCTTTATCAGAGTGGTTATCTCACCATCAAGAAGTATAACCCTATATTGCACCGCTATACTTTGGAGTATCCTAACAGGGAGGTTAAGATTGGTATGCTCAAGAGTCTTTCACCCAACTATCTTTCCCCTATATCTCTGGATAACAACAGTCTGGTAGGTGATTTTTTGGAAAAGCTTTATGATGCAGATGTAGAAGGAGCAATGGTTCGCCTAAAGGCGTATCTTGCCAGCATTTCCAATCGCCTGAGCAATAAGAACGAACGTGATTTTCAGACGGTATTCTATCTTATCTTCAACCTGATGGGTGCCCACATGAAAGTAGAAGAGGATAGTGCAATTGGCAGAGCAGATGCTGTGGTGTATATGCCTGATGCCGTATATGTTTTCGAGCTAAAGTATGATGGCTCTGCAGAGGAAGCTATCAGGCAGATAGATGAAAAGGGATATCTGATTCCTTATTCCGCCGATGACAAGCGCTTGTTTAAAATAGGCGTAAATTTCGATAGCAATCAGCGAACGATTAGTGATTGGATTATCAAGGAAGAATAAATCGAGACCAGGATTACCGGGATTATGCGAATTATTTCTCGGATTTGGTATTTTCGTTATATTTGAACTGGCATTCAAACAGTTACAATCATGGCATAAGGCTTATACTGGCCCAGCCATCCAGATGCGTATCTACGACCGCAGTATAGAATTGTGGAATTATGGATTGTTGCCAAAAGAGTTGACTCCTGCAGCTTTGTTGCAGAAGCATTCTTCTTATCCTCGTAACCATAATATTGCTAATGTTTTTTACAAAGCAGGCTTTGTGGAGTCATGGGGACGTGGCTTCAAGAAGATTGCCGAGGAGTTTGAACGTGCCAAGCTTCCATTGCCAATGATAGAAGAAAATGGAGGTGGCGTGATGGCGATTATTCAGCGCAAAACGATAGATGAAGTTATTGCAGAACGTGGCGGGGATGTCGGTGTAAATGGCGGTGATAGCGGTAATGTTGGCGGTAATGTGGCGGTAATGAAACTTACTTATCGTCAGCAACTTATCCTTTCTTTTATAGCAAAGCATTTCGATATTACCGCCAAACAAATGGCGGTAATGTCGGGAATCCCTCAACGCACCATAGAACGAGAACTTTCTATATTGCAAAAGGCCGATATGATTTGTCGTGTTGGTGCTCCACGTACAGGAAGATGGAAACTGTTAAAACAGATTGATTTTGATTCAAAATAGAAAGATATGAAGCAGAATAATAATGAACAAATTGTCTTCGATGTGTTTGGTATTCTTTAACTAAAATCATTAGTAGAGAAAATTGATTAAATTCGATAATGGTAAATTGAAATGACAGAATTAATATCACATATATACCAAGATAATGTAGGTCATTGGATTATACAATCTAATGAAGAACATTCTGTTGGTGTAGCTAAGCTTGCTTCTCGCTTTGCTGGTGAATTTGGCATGAATGAATGGGGGAAAATTTTAGGACAACTTCATGATAAGGGTAAGGAATCACATGCTTTTCAGCAACATATTAAAAAAGAGAGTGGATATGAGCCTGATATTAAAGTTTGTGGTAATTATAACCATGCATCTATTGGTGGAGTTTTGGCACGAAGACTTTATGGTAAATCTGCTGATATTTTCTTCGTTAATCAAATTGTGTCTCATCATACAGGCTTACATGATTATGATGAGATAGAAGGAATTCTTAATCAGGATATTCCAGCAGAAGTTAATATCAATATAGGAAAGGAAAAATTAAATGTACCTGCTTTCAAGATTGAAACTAATGATTTTCATCATTTAGCTCGTATGATGTTTTCATGTCTTGTGGATGCTGACTTTCTTGATACAGAAGCTTTTATGGATAAAGAATCTTCTATGTTAAGAGGTAATAAAGCTACGTTATATGATTTGCAGCCTTTACTCGAAAATAAACTGAAGGATTTGAAAGCTAAAGCAGATAATTCTGATGTAAATGCTATAAGAAATCAAGTCCAACAGCAATGTATTAAAATGTCAGATACTGAAATCGGGTTTTATAGTTTGACGGTACCAACTGGTGGAGGAAAAACTTTGTCTTCTTTGGTATGGGCAATGAAGCATGCTATCAGAAATGGTCAGAAAAGAATTATTATAGCCATTCCATATACAAGTATCATAGTTCAGACAGCATCAGTTCTACGGAGCATCTTTGGAGAAGAGAATGTTTTGGAGCATCATAGCAATGTGGATCCTGAGCAAATCAAAGCTGAAAGACTTCAGGAAAAAATGAAGTTGGCGACGGAAAATTGGGACTATCCGATAATTGTAACGACTAATGTGCAATTATTTGAATCTATGTTTAGCAATAAGCCATCTGTTTGTAGGAAGCTTCACAATATAGTCAACAGTGTAGTGATCTTAGATGAGGTGCAGACACTTCCGATGGATTATCTTCAACCTGTTGTGGATTCATTGAAAACGTACCATAAACTATTCAATGTTTCTTTCTTGTTTACTACGGCAAGTCAGCCCGTGTTAAGTGGACTTATAGAAGGATGTAATCCGAAGGCAGCCTTCAAAGGGATTGACCATATTACAGAAATCATTCCTCGAGAGTTTAATTTGCATGACAAGTTGCGAAGGGTAAAGTTAAGTATCAATAATGAAGGAAGAACTTATGATGAGGTTGCAGAGATGTTGAGCAAGCATAAAAGAGTGCTTTGTATTGTTAATACACGTCGTGATGCGAAAGAACTCTATACACGTTTGCCGCAAGAGGGTATTACATTACATCTTTCAAAGATGATGTGTCCGGCACATATTAGCGAGACGTTAGAAAAACTCAAAAAAGCTCTAAAGGACGATACGAATGAAGTTATCCGTGTTGTCTCTACGCAATTGATTGAAGCTGGAGTTGATTTGGATTTTCCAGTTGTATATAGGCAAGAAGCTGGGCTTGATTCAGTATTGCAAGCTGCCGGCCGATGTAATCGAGAAGGAAAGAATGGTTTGAGTACTACTTCAGTCTTTTCTTTGTCTAAAGAGCATAATCTTCCTAAAGGAGAAATGCAGGCTGCAAATAATGCAAGATTAAGTCTTGGTACAGGGATAGATTGGTTTGCTCCAGATGTGATGACATCATATTTCAAGCAATTATATTGCAGAAAGGAATGTTTCGATGTAAAGAATATGAAGCATTATCTTTATAATCCTAAGGAAATATGTTTTGCTACTGCTGCAAAAGAGTTTCAGATGATTGAAGATAATGGTATCAATGTTGTTGTCTGTTGGAGAAATAGTTTCGAGCTTATGCAACAATTATTGGAAAAGGGACCTTCATATATACTGATAAAGAAGCTGTCGAAGTATATGGTAAATATCAATAAGACAGATTTTAAGTCTTTGTTAGATATGGGTGTCGTTAGTGAGAAAAAAGAGGGACTCTTTGTTGTCGATTATAAACAGCAGTATGATGAACATATAGGCTTGCGCATCGATAATAATTGGGCGAATAAATCGATTATTATTTAAATGGAAATGATATGGTAAAGAAAAATTCGATAAAGCTATTTGGGGATGATAAGATCCGTGCCATTTGGGATGATGAACAGGAAAAATGGTACTTTTCTATTGTTGACGTTATTGCAGTTTTGACTGAAAGTCCTAATCCTCAAACCTATTGGAGAGTCCTAAAGAAGCGACTTAAAGATGAGGGAAATGAAACCGTTACAAACTGTAACGCTTTGAAAATGCGTGCAGCTGATGGTAAAATGCGATTAACGGATATTGCTGATACTGAGCAACTCTTGCGTATTATTCAATCCGTACCTTCTCCAAAGGCTGAACCTTTTAAAATGTGGCTTGCTAAAGTTGGAGCAGAGAGACTGGATCAAATGCAAGATCCAGAATTAAGTATACAGCAGGCCATGATAGACTACAAACGATTGGGATATTCGGACAATTGGATTAACCAACGTTTGAAAAGTATTGAGATACGCAAGGATTTGACAGACCAATGGAAGCTTCATAATGTTGAAGAAGGGGTACAGTATGCATCCTTAACAGATATAATCTATCAGGCTTGGGCTGGTAGGACAACAAAAGAATACAAACAGTATAAAGGTTTGAAAAAGGAAAATCTGCGTGACAATATGACCAACGAGGAACTTATTCTTAACATGCTTGCAGAACTCTCAACAACGAGCATTACTAAGGCTAAGAATCCTCAGACTTTAGATGAAAATAAGCAATGTGCTAAAGAAGGTGGTAATGTGGCGCGTGTTGCAAGAGAGGAACTCGAATCCAAAACAGGACGTCAAGTAGTTTCTCCACTTTCTGCAAAAAGATTCTTTGAGGCTCAGCAGCCAAAGAAAAGTTTGGAAGATAATAATAACGATAAGAAAGAAGAAAAATAGTAATATGATGGAATATACTGATAAAGAATATTGTTTGGAGGTGTGGGGCGATATGGCTTGCTTCACAAGACCCGAACTGAAAGTTGAACGTGTAAGCTATGATGTGATTACTCCATCAGCTGCACGAGCTATATTCGAGGCTATATTTTGGAAGCCTGCCATTCATTGGCAGATAACCAAGATAGAGGTGTTGAAACCTATCAAATGGACTTCTGTAAGAAGAAATGAAGTGGGGGCGGTAGCTGGTAAATCTGTCATCTTTATAGAGGAAAAACGTCAGCAGAAAAATACTTTGCTTTTAAAAGATGTTGGTTATCGAATTTGGGCAAAGATGGAGTTCCGTTCTGTATCGAAACGAAAGGCAGAAGGTGATTTGTTTTCTCATGAGCCGGGTAAAGATGAGAATCCGATGAAGTATTATCAGATGTTTGAGCGTAGAGCAAGCAAGGGACAATGTTTCAATCAGCCTTATCTTGGTACTCGTGAGTTCTCTGCCTCTTTCCGTCTCGTTAATCCTGATGATGAGACATTGACTCCACCAATATCTGAAGAGCAAGGTGGTACTAAAGACTTAGGAATCATGCTATATGATATGGACTTTGCTGATAAGAAGAACATCCAGCCAATGTTCTATCGTCCACAGATGAAAGATGGCGTAATTATTGTTCCACCAGTTAATAGTGAGGAGATTTTAAAATGATATTAAAAGCATTATATGATTATTATAATAGATGCGGTGATGATATCGTTCCTATGGATATGGCGTATGTTGATTTTTATTATTCTATTGTCTTAGATGAGAAAGGAAATTTCATACGTCTTGAACCTTTAGGAGGTGATAGTGGTTTGCCGCTTCTGACGTTTCGTCCAGAAGAGCGTACGTCAGCTCCTGTACCGCATTGTATGGGAGATCATGCTGGTTATATTTTAGGTTTAAAAGAAGTAAAAGCTAAAGAAAATTTTGATTATGCTAGAGAAATGACTCGAAATGAGAAAACTTTGACTGCTTTTAAAAAAGATATAGAAAACTATTTCAATATCTTGCCGAATAATAGTTTTGTGCAGGCCATACATGCTTTCTATAAACAGTTTAGTTTGGAAACAATCAATACTATTAAGCATGATTCGCATTGGGTTGATTTCTGTAAGTATCTTGCAAAAAATATAACATTCAGCGTAATAGGAATAAATGGATATGCAGCTAGTGACAATGAAATTCTTCAAGTAAAGAAACAGAGTAAGTCAAACGAAAACAAGAAGGCAGTCTGTCTTATAACAGGAGTAAAGGAAAAGCCTGTTAATACGACTTATAGTTCGTTCATCTTGGGAGGAAAAAGCAATGCTAAACTTGTTGCTTTCCAGGTTAATTCTGGCTATGATTCTTATGGAAAGAAAATGGGGCTAAATGCGCCGATATCAGAAGAAGCTGAGTTTAAATATACTACGGCTTTATTGAAACTATTATCAAAGAATTCTCGAAATAAGTTCCGAATTGGCGATCGTTCATTTATTTTTTGGGCGTCCTCTAACAGCGAGGCAGCAGAACAGACTGAAGGTAGCCTCTTTGACCTGTTGGGATATACTGAAGAAGAGGTTGATGATCCAAATGCTAAGATAGAGCAAGTGCGCAAAGTGTTTACGGCTATATATTCTGGAAGTTTGAAAACATCATTAGAAGACCGTTTCTATATTCTTGGTTTGGCTCCAAATTCGGCAAGAATAGCCGTTGTATATTGGTCTGAATGTTCTCTGAAAGAATTTGCAGGAAAGATACTATGTCATTTTAAAGATATGGAAATCAATGATACTCGTATAGATAAGAAACCATATATGGGAATCAAGAGTATGCTTGCAGCTGTCACTCTTAACGGGAAACAATCTGAAGCTACCCCTAATCTCCCAGAAGCTGTTGTTAAAAGTATCTTCCAAGGAACGCCATATCCATTCACTTTATTTTCTGCATGCATTCGCAGAATAAGAGCTGAGTCTGGCAGCAAAGATGCAATTCGTATTGCTCGTATGGCAATCATCAAGGCATATCTCAATAGAACAAATAGTAATAATAAAAAAATAGAAATTATGTTAGACAAGAGTAACACTAATCAAGGCTACTTATGTGGTCGTCTTTTTGCAGTTCTTGATAAGATTCAAGTAGATGCAAATGGAGGTAGCAGCATACGTGAAAGATATATGAATGCTGCTAGTGCAACACCAGCTTCAGTGTTTGCTACAATTCTTAATCTTTCTTCACATCACATGGAGAAATTGTCGAATCAGGGAAAGAAAATCTTCTTTGAGAAGATGAAGCAGGAGATTATGGATAAGATTCCTGCAACAGGTTTCCCTGCACATCTTGATCTTCAAGACCAGGGTAGATTCTTTATTGGATACTACCATCAGAAACAAGAGTTCTTTACGAAGAAAGAGGAAGAAAATAAAGATGAAAATATTAACGATTAAAATATAAGTATTATGGCTGATTTAAAAAATAAAATTGATTTCGTTTACATTTTTGATGTTCAAGATGGCAATCCTAATGGAGATCCTGATGCAGGTAATCTTCCTCGTGTGGATGCAGAGACAGGTATGGGCTTAGTTACTGATGTATGCTTGAAGCGTAAGGTGCGTAACTATGTACAAGTGGCTAAAGGCTTGGTTGATGGCTATGATATTTTTATCAAGGAGAAAGCCGTTCTCAACAATGAGATAGATAAGGCACATGATGACTCAGAAGTCAAGAGCGCAAAAGACAAAACTGCAGCAGCTCGTTTGTTTATGTGCAAGAACTATTATGATATTCGTACTTTTGGTGCAGTAATGTCTACAGGAAAGAATGCAGGACAGGTAAGAGGTCCTATTCAGCTTACTTTTGCCCGCTCTGTAGATTCAATTACAACTGCTGAACATTCTATTACTCGAATGGCGGTCGCTACAGAAAATGAAGCAGAAAAGCAGAAAGGCGACAACAGAACTATGGGTCGCAAAGCAACTGTTCCTTATGGCCTCTATGTCTGTCACGGTTTTATCTCTGCTAATCTTGCAAAGCAAACTGGTTTTTCAGAGGATGATCTTCAACTATTTTTTGATGCATTGAAGAACATGTTTGATGTTGACCGTTCTGCAGCAAGAGGCTTGATGAGTGCCCAGAAATTAATCGTATTCAAACATGATTCTATTTTGGGTAATGCACCAGCAAATAAATTGTTTGATTTGGTGAAAATCAAGAAGATGTCTAATGTTGTAGTACCACGTTCATTTGGCGATTATGACGTTACTGTTCCTACCCAAGAGGAGTTGGATAAGATATATCCTGGTGTGACAGTTGAAAAATTGATTTAGTATCATCATGTATACTGAAGACGAAATGCTCATGTTGTCGGGGATACAGCACTTTATGTTCTGTCCCCGGCAATGGGCTTTGATTCATATCGAGCAACAATGGGCAGAAAATAAACTGACGACAGAAGGGCAGATTCTACACAAGAATGTAGATAATCCCTTCTATCGTCAGAAGAATGGTGATGTTATCACGCTTCGTTCCCTCCATATAGCCTCTAAAGAATTAGGACTATATGGTGTAACTGATGCTGTAGAACTTATTCCTGCTGATTCATCAGAAGATGCTATAACTCATAATCGCTACAAAGGATATTGGAAACCATACCCTGTGGAGTATAAAAGAGGTCATCATAAACCTGATGAAAGAGATGAAGTACAATTGGCTGCCCAGGCAATGTGTCTTGAAGAAATGTATGGCATTCATATTCCATACGGTGCATTGTATTATGATGAAGTAAAACATAGAGAAACAATTTCTATTTCTGAGTCATTAAGAAGTACGACTATTCAATGTGCCCGACAGATGCATGAGGTATTTAAAAGCGGTATCTTGCCAAAAGCTAACAAACAGCACCATTGCAAGAATTGTTCTCTGATAAATCTCTGTATGCCAGAAATGAGTGATTGCACTCAAGTGTCAACCTATTTAAATAAAAATCTATATGAGGATATTACTTAATACATTATACGTGACCACACCTGAAGCCTATCTAAGTAAAGATGGGTTAAATGTTGTGGTATCTGTGAAGCAAAACGAGATATTCCGTATTCCTATCCATAATATAGAGCAAATTATTACTTTTGGTTATATGGGGGCAAGCCCTGGATTGATGAAATTGTGCGCAGATAACAATGTTTCTCTAACCTTTCTTTCACCACAAGGAAGATATATCAGTCGTTCGCAAGGGCCGACTAAAGGAAATGTTTTATTGAGAAAAGCACAATACAAGAATTCTGATGAACCTAACTTTGCCCTTCATCTCTGCAAATTATTTATAGGAGGAAAAATTCAAAACTATCGCAATATCTTACGCCGCTTTATTAGAGACAATGGAGATGATGAAGCTATAGAACGTGTTTGCGAGGAACTGCTTCGGTGCAAAAGAAGAGTTTTGAATACAGATTCTATAGATAGTGTGAGAGGAATAGAAGGAGAAGCAGCTACGGCTTATTTTGGTGTTTTTTCACGCCTTCTTCTAAACCAAAAAGAAGATTTTGTATTTGAAGGTCGCAATCGTCGCCCACCGAAAGATGCGGTTAATGCGATGTTATCTTTCGTATATACTCTTATTTGTAATGATATGACATCGGCTTTGGAAACAGTAGGCTTAGATCCGTATGTAGGGTTTATGCATACTTTAAGACCAGGGCGTGCATCATTATCTTTAGATATGATGGAGGAGTTGCGAGCATATTTGGGTGATAGACTGGTCTTGTCTTTAATCAATAGAAAGCAAATTACCATCAAAGATTTCATCAAGCAGGGTGACGAAGGTATCGTCATGACAGACTCGGGGCGTAAGATTATACTGTCTGCGTGGCAAAGCAAAAAGAAGGAACAGATTACTCATCCTTATTTGAATGAGAAGGTAAGTATTGGTTTGTTGCCTTATGTTCAAGCAATGTTGTTAGCAAGGTTTATCCGCAAGGATATAGATGATTACCCTGTATTTTTAATTAAGTAGTTTATGTTTGTGCTGATTACTTACGATGTAAACATTACTTCGCCTCATGGTGAGAAACGTTTGCGCAATGTAGCAAGAGTGTGTCTGAATTATGGCAAGAGAGTTCAAAACTCTGTTTTTGAATGTATTTTGACTGAAGCTCAATTTGTCGTATTAAGAGACCAATTAAAAGGTATTATCGATTCTAATCAAGACAGTATCAGATTCTATATGCTTGGAAAAAACTGGAAACGCAAAGTTGAAACTTTGGGTAAAGATACGGGGATTGACTTTACTGGTGAACTTATCATTTAGTATATGAGGGTGCGAACCTATAGTATTGCAAAATAATCTATAGTTTCGCACCTTCTTAAAATCAGTGACTTACAAATAATATACCTTTTATAATATTTTATGCGTATTTTTTTTGCTGTCTTTCGCAAAATAATTATCTTTGCACGTTGATATTCAGCCTTTTGCTGAATATGCAGTCGCACCCTACATGGGTGCGTGGATTGAAACTTTTGACTAAACAAAAGAACGCCCTCGGCAGAGCCGTCGCACCCTACATGGGTGCGTGGATTGAAACTGGAAGTATAGAGAAAATGCCCATAATAATACCGTCGCACCCTACATGGGTGCGTGGATTGAAACTTTTTGCTGATTCCACAAATCAATTTGAGTTTGAGTCGCACCCTACATGGGTGCGTGGATTGAAACAGAGTCACACCAGATGATGCCGTGATAATGTGGACGGTCGCACCCTACATGGGTGCGTGGATTGAAACTTCCAGTCACGATAACGTAGATACATCATACTTGTCGCACCCTACATGGGTGCGTGGATTGAAACTGATAAGCCAACATGCGAAAAGGCGATACCTTAGTCGCACCCTACATGGGTGCGTGGATTGAAACTTCTTCTAACATGCAATAAGGCAACTCATAAAAGTCGCACCCTACATGGGTGCGTGGATTGAAACTTAATCTGAATGTGCCTGCTGTCTCATGTCTGTTGTCGCACCCTACATGGGTGCGTGGATTGAAACAAAGAAGAAGAAGCATCAATATTACCAGTAATATGTCGCACCCTACATGGGTGCGTGGATTGAAACAAACTTAACAATTAAATAATAGAAATTATGTATGTCGCACCCTACATGGGTGCGTGGATTGAAACTACTCATAATAAAAAAATAAATTAATTAGACCAGTCGCACCCTACATGGGTGCGTGGATTGAAACTACTTCTGCTACAGATACTGGCATTCCTATTAAGTCGCACCCTACATGGGTGCGTGGATTGAAACTTTGTCGTCCTCAGTTGCTTTATTCTATTTTTGCGTCGCACCCTACATGGGTGCGTGGATTGAAACATGTTGAACATCCTCATAAGTTGGAGGAACAAAAAGTCGCACCCTACATGGGTGCGTGGATTGAAACGATAAAGTTACGGGTGCCCAGTCTCCCGATTTATGTCGCACCCTACATGGGTGCGTGGATTGAAACTATTTTTGCTAATCAGTGGAGTGGCACATGTAATGTCGCACCCTACATGGGTGCGTGGATTGAAACGTGCTGTTGCTGATGGTAAAATGACTTACACCCAAGTCGCACCCTACATGGGTGCGTGGATTGAAACCTCCTAATAAGGTTATAGAAACCTCTGATGGTCCGTCGCACCCTACATGGGTGCGTGGATTGAAACCACCAGCAGGTACATCTACTTGTTTAAAAGGATGTCGCACCCTACATGGGTGCGTGGATTGAAACTACATCATACTCAAAGACATCCTTAGATTCTCGAGTCGCACCCTACATGGGTGCGTGGATTGAAACATCATGTACAACCATTATTAAATTAAACAATAAAGTCGCACCCTACATGGGTGCGTGGATTGAAACCTTTAAAGGACAAGACCAACGGCAATCGCAGAAGTCGCACCCTACATGGGTGCGTGGATTGAAACGCAAATAAACTGGTCCTCAGACTGGTCACCTCGAGTCGCACCCTACATGGGTGCGTGGATTGAAACGAAAGAAACAAAGAGCGTGTTTTTCATAGGTTTGTCGCACCCTACATGGGTGCGTGGATTGAAACAACTCTGAAGGAGTTTGTAATGATCTCAACTTAAGTCGCACCCTACATGGGTGCGTGGATTGAAACTGAATCTGAAATATTTGGATCATTAACACGAACGTCGCACCCTACATGGGTGCGTGGATTGAAACTGTTTAAGCATATTACCGTAGTAAAGGTCAGGAACGTCGCACCCTACATGGGTGCGTGGATTGAAACAAATTTAGTCCCTCGATAGGGATCAAGGAGAGCGTGTCGCACCCTACATGGGTGCGTGGATTGAAACATAAAAATCAATGTTTTAAAGTTAACTTATCATATGTCGCACCCTACATGGGTGCGTGGATTGAAACTTATTATGATGTTTTATCTTATTTTGGTTTTGCTTGTCGCACCCTACATGGGTGCGTGGATTGAAACTCATCATTAAAGAACTTGAAAGAATTAACTTGAGAGTCGCACCCTACATGGGTGCGTGGATTGAAACAACAACTCCGTTAATGAAAGCGTCTGTGACTTGGTCGCACCCTACATGGGTGCGTGGATTGAAACATCTTTAGATAAGTTTTTGATATAGTCCGCAGTACGTCGCACCCTACATGGGTGCGTGGATTGAAACTGGAAGAATGGAGAAAATACCCATAATAATTCCGTCGCACCCTACATGGGTGCGTGGATTGAAACCGTAGCACGAAGACTCAAGCAATAAGGACACTTAGTCGCACCCTACATGGGTGCGTGGATTGAAACACCTTGTCCTTTAAAGGAAAAATGACACAAACGAGTCGCACCCTACATGGGTGCGTGGATTGAAACATCCATTGCGTGTTTGGAATGTTGTCAGTCATTCGGTCGCACCCTACATGGGTGCGTGGATTGAAACAAAAACGGGCGCGGCTGCTGCTTCTGCTGCTGCGTCGCACCCTACATGGGTGCGTGGATTGAAACGTCCTGCTGTGGCTCATCTGCTGCGCTCTGCTGCGTCGCACCCTACATGGGTGCGTGGATTGAAACATTTGAGTTTCATAACTGTGGAAAGTGTCCTTACGTCGCACCCTACATGGGTGCGTGGATTGAAACAACCTGAATTTGATAATTTAGGTAAGCAACCGATGTCGCACCCTACATGGGTGCGTGGATTGAAACATAACTTTTGAAATTTAATGTTTGTACTATGTTGTCGCACCCTACATGGGTGCGTGGATTGAAACGCCCTGGTTCTCTCTCTTCCTTTCCTTCTTCTGGTCGCACCCTACATGGGTGCGTGGATTGAAACGATCCTTACGCACCGCAATATAAGTGTGAGTTTGTCGCACCCTACATGGGTGCGTGGATTGAAACCACTATGAAAGGACTCTATGAAATCCTTACCGAGAAGTCGCACCCTACATGGGTGCGTGGATTGAAACTATTCGTCCTATGAGTATTACGGGTGAACCAATGTCGCACCCTACATGGGTGCGTGGATTGAAACTTGGTTATGGAGATCTTTCTCACTTTGATGATATGTCGCACCCTACATGGGTGCGTGGATTGAAACCAAATGCTGTGTTGCAGGATCAGCAGGCTGAACTGTCGCACCCTACATGGGTGCGTGGATTGAAACCATATAATAATAACGGAAAATATCAATATTTATGTCGCACCCTACATGGGTGCGTGGATTGAAACATGTTGAAAGGATTGATACCATACGATGAATAATCAGTCGCACCCTACATGGGTGCGTGGATTGAAACCTTTAAAGGACAAGGTGAACGGCACTCGCAGAAGGTCGCACCCTACATGGGTGCGTGGATTGAAACTTACTGAGAATGCTATCCATTCTGAAAAGAATGCGTCGCACCCTACATGGGTGCGTGGATTGAAACCTTTTCAGGAACAACCTTATTCACAATTGCATCGTCGCACCCTACATGGGTGCGTGGATTGAAACTTGAGGGGGGGTTACACCCCCCGCACAAGGCGCCCGTCGCACCCTACATGGGTGCGTGGATTGAAACCTCAGCCTCCTCTTCCTCATCGGTTTCTTCCTCAGTCGCACCCTACATGGGTGCGTGGATTGAAACAGCAGATTGGCTCCTGACAGGCGAAGGACCTATGGTCGCACCCTACATGGGTGCGTGGATTGAAACAATTCATTTGTTGGTGTCAGTGAAGAAAGGAAGAGTCGCACCCTACATGGGTGCGTGGATTGAAACCCAGATTCCTTTGGCTCCTTTACCAACATCTTTGGTCGCACCCTACATGGGTGCGTGGATTGAAACTTGCCTTCGGTGGCGGTGTCTCTACCTTCTTCCTGTCGCACCCTACATGGGTGCGTGGATTGAAACTGTGAAGCCCCCCGATTCCACGAACATGCACTAAGTCGCACCCTACATGGGTGCGTGGATTGAAACTCCTCAAGCTCAAGTAAGAAACATGCAAGCTGCAGTCGCACCCTACATGGGTGCGTGGATTGAAACTTAGTCTCAGTAACCATTTGAAAGAGACGCATATGTCGCACCCTACATGGGTGCGTGGATTGAAACCTCTTGTAGCTGATACTTTTAAAGATGGTAAAAGTCGCACCCTACATGGGTGCGTGGATTGAAACCAAACTTGATTATTAACATCATAACGAGTAGTTTGTCGCACCCTACGTGGGTGCGTGGATTGAAACGAAAAGCCTAACATATCTAATTGCTTGAGATAAGTCGCACCCTACGTGGGTGCGTGGATTGAAACAAACGTAGATGTATGCTTATGGCTATGCACATGATGTCGCACCCTACGTGGGTACGTGGATTGAAACGTCTCATATTTTTGGAGAGTAAAACGTTCTATACTCTAACCATATAACCAAATACACTAGTGTCC
>OIZF01001207.1_pt1 | contig 15750 bp, 14 predicted proteins | sample 1588471 | NCBI WGS metagenome assembly OIZF01 (sample SAMN03283279) | human gut metagenome | biome: human-associated habitat; material: feces | host: Homo sapiens | place: Peru | collected 2012
AGGGTATCGCCCACGGCCAGCTTGCGGCCCTCCAGGCCGCCGATGCCGCATTTTACATCGGTGGCGCGGCTGCCCAGCACGGGCGGGGTGGCAATGCCGCCGCCCACGGCCAGATAGCTGCGCAGTCCTGTTTTTGCCATTCCCATCTGCAGCACACTGCCCGCCCTGGCAAGCAGCGGCGCGTAATAGGGTATGGGCATACCGCCCAGCGTGGCGGGGCTTTCGGCCCCCGTCAGAGCAAAGACGGTGTCATCTTCAAACCGCAGGGCCGCACCGCGCAGGGTGCATTCCAGCACGGCTGCACCCGGGTCGTTGCCGACCAGCACATTGCCCAGACGGTAGGCGTATCCGTCCGCTGCGCCGCAGCTGCGGTAGCCCTGGGCGGCATAGCCCGCGCGGCCCGCATCCTGCACAGTCGTGAGCGGGCCGGGGTCCAGTACGGTGATGCTCATGCCGTGCCCTCCTTTGCCGCCAGGGCTGCAAATTCCGCCGCGGTGATGGGTTCAAATTTTATACGGTCCCCCGCCGCGTAGGGCAGTGTGCCCGATTCCGGGTCAAACAGCTTGCGCGGCGTGCGGCCGATGAGCTGCCAGCCGCCCGGGCTGGCGATAGGGTAAATACCGGTCTGCTCGCCGCCGATGCCCACCGCCCCGGCCGGGATGGTCGTGCGCGGTGTGTTCAGCCGCGGGGTAAACAATCGCTCGTCCAGCCCGCCCAAGTAGGGGAACCCCGGCAGGAATCCCAGCATATAAATGCGGTATTCCCGCCCGGTGTGCAGCGCGATGACTTCCGCTTCGCTCAGCCCCGCGTGCTTTGCCACAAAGGGCAGGTCAGGGCCGAAATCGCCGCCGTAGCATACGGGGATCGTGACCAGCCTCCCCTCCCCCACCGCGGTGTCCGCGCCGTCAGCGCCGCTCAGCCCTTGCAGGGCCGCCGCCAGTGCGTCATAGTCGGTCACAAGCGGATCATACACCACAAGCAGTGACGCAAAAGCGGGTACTGTCTCGGTCACGCCGGGCAGCCCGGCCGCCAAAACGCGGCTGTTCAGTGCCGCCACCGCCGCGCCGATCTCCGGTGCAATGCGCTGGGTGAATCCCGCCAGCAGGGCGCAGTCCCCAACCGGGTGTACCGTAAACAGCAGCATGACCGCCGCCCCCTTCCTTCTATAATAGTCAGTCAAAGAAGTGCTTTGCCAACACGGGGCCGAACCAGTGATCCGACTTGTGGGAGTACCGTACCGCGTAGGCCGTGCACTGGCGCATCAGACTGACGATGCCGACATTCATGCGCGTGCTGAATCCGTCAATGCCCGGCAGCAGTGAGCCCGTCATATCAATAAACCCGTTGCGTGCCGCCACCCGCATGACCTCGGACTCCATGTCCTCGTGGTGCAGGATCTCCATATCTTTTTTGAGATACGCCAGCGCGGCCATCAAGCCGTAGCAGCCCCAGTCGGAGCAGGTGGCCGTGATAATGTTGTCAGTTCTGGTGGCGCTTAATATGCCCCCGCCGCAGCCGCATTGGCACTCGCCCCTGTCGGTGAACGGCACATATTTTTTGATGTGGTCGGCAATCGTGCCCATGCCGATCTCATTGCCCAGGTCACCGATGGCGATATTCGGCACACCGTCGGCGCGCAGCTTTTCCCACAGCACATCGCTGCGGGCCTGCAGAGCGGTCACATCCAGCCCGACGGCATTGTGACAGACCCCCAAGGCGTTCGCGCCGCAGGCTTCGACAGAGACGACTGCCGCGGGCTTACGGGCAGCCAGCTCGGCAGCCTGAGCCGGGGCGTCGGCCAGGTCTTTGGTAAAGGCCGCGACACCCATGCTTAAAGGCAGCGTCTGCACGACATCCAGGTCTTCATAGATATGCAGACCAACGACGGCGGCGCACTTTTCAATGGCCTGAACGCTGTCGGCGGGGCATACGATGACCGGCTTTGCACCGAACGCCATCACCAACGCGCGGGCCAGCAGCATGGAACTGACCGTGCCGTCCATCTCAGGTACTTTATGCGGCAGCAGGACGAATCCGGTAATAATGTACACCAGATCGTTCTCTTTTACCGCATCGCACAGCACCTGAGCCGCGTGCATCGTCAGAGGTTCACCGGTATAGGCGCGGCTGCCCGCGTACAAAATGCGGCAGACACCGTAGCCGCGGGGGTCAAGATTCATCAAAGCATCGAGATTTTCACCTACGTTGCGCTTTTCCAGTTCGTCACGGGTCATCCTTCCCACCCCCGTTTCAGTCTACAACGGTTGTTTTGCCGGTGTAGGCGTAGTATTCGCGCAGGACCTCGTTCTGGATCGCTTTCAGCGTGTCGGGGTCTTTGCCGCCAGCGGGCTTGCCGTCCACCTCACAGGCGTGCAGGCAGAAGTTGGAGGACGACGTCACGATGATCTCATCGGCGTTGCGCAGGTCGTCCAGCGTAAAGCATTTTTCCATGACGGTAATACCCAGGCGGTAGCACGCTTGGATCATGTGGGTCTTGGCGATGCCGCGCAGGATAAATTCATCGTTGGGATGCGAATAAAATACGCCATCCTTCAGGATCGACACGTTGGAGTGGGCGCACTCGGTCACGATGTCACCACGGTGGAACACCGTCTCCTGCACGCCGATGCGCTTGGCGTGCTGCGCCGCTGTAACGCTGGGCAGCAGGTTCAGAGTCTTGATGTTGCAGTGATAAAAGCGTGTGTCTTCCTCGGTGTTGAGCTTGATGGGCACATCCGGGTCGTTCAAATGGTTCTGGCGGATGGACACCCACAGTTTGCCGGGCAGGTCCTCGGCGTAGACGTGGTTGCGAGTCTCGACGCCGCGAGTGACCTGCCAGTAAACAAAATGCGTTGTACCGTCTACTTTGGCCAGCAGGTCGGTCAGCAGTCTGCCAAGTTCTTCTTTGGGCATCGGGATGTGGATATCCAGTGCTCTGGCGCTGGTGTAAAAGCGGTCAAGGTGGTCCTGCAGCAAGTAGACCTTGCCGTTTGCGCCGACAGTGGCGTCATACACACCGTCACCGAAGAAATGCACGCGATCATTGAAGGGAACTGTCAGTTCCTCCGGTGTGCCGATTTTTCCGTCATAATAGGCCAGTGCTTCCATAAGTCTTTCCTCCCCTGTTGCTTTTTACCGCGGGCATTTTGCCCCAAATTTCAGTTCAATAACTTTCTTGATGACCTCCACGCAGTTATCCAGCCCAATCGCGGCGCTGTCCAGGCAGAGGTCGTAATTTTCCACACGCTTCCACTGGCGGCCCGTATGATACTTGTAGTAACTTTCCCGATAGTGGTCGAGCTTATCAATGTAGTGGATGGCCTGGCTGCGTCCGATGCCCTGACGCTTCATCTCCCGCTCAATGCGGTCCTCATAGGGCGCGTCGATGTAGACGGTCAGCACATTGGGTTTGTCTTTCAGCACAAAATCCGCCGCGCGGCCCACGCAGATGTAGCTTTCCTCGTTCAGCAGCTCCCGCAGGACCTTAGCCTGATAGTTGAAAAGGTTCTGGTCACTGATGAAATTGCCGCTCTCCGGCGGGATGACGCTGCCGTCGTAGATATGCTGCGAAACACGGTATAGCAGCGTTTTTTTGGTGTTTTCATCGGCGGCGGCAAAGATTTTTTCATTGATGCCGCTGTCCTCGGCTGCCAGGCGCAGCAGTTTGCGGTCATACAGGTCAATATCAAAATCCTGCGCCAGCTTTTTGCCGATGTAACTGCCGCCGCCCGACCCGCAGGTGCGGGTAATGGCCACGGCAAAATAGGGATAGTTCGGATACATAGCACTTCCCCCTTACTGCCCCAGATAGGCTTTTTTGACGCGAGTGTCGTTCAGCAGCTCCTGCGCATTGCCGGAAAGCGTGATGGTGCCGGTTTCCAGCACGTAGGCACGGTCAGAGATGGCCAGCGCCATCTTGGCGTTCTGTTCCACCAGCAGGATCGTAATGCCCTGCTTGTTCACCTTCCGGATGATGGCAAAAATTTCCTTTACCAACAGCGGGGACAGGCCCATGGACGGCTCATCCATCAAAATCATCTTCGGTTTTCCCATCAGGGCGCGGCCCACGGCCAGCATCTGCTGCTCGCCGCCGGAGAGCGTGCCAGCCAACTGGCGCTTGCGCTCTTTTAAGCGGGGAAACCGCTCGTAGACATCGGCCATCGTTTTGGCCATGTCGGTTTGGTCGGTAAAAGCCCCCATTTCGAGGTTTTCTTCCACCGTCATCTGGGGGAAGATGTGCCGTCCTTCCGGCACATGGGCCAGTTTCAGCGTGATAATTTTGCTGGGTTCGATCTTGCGCAGGTCGTGCCCGTCGAAGGTGATGGAGCCGCTTGCTGCCTTTTCCAGCCCGGTTATCGTGCGCAGGGTCGTTGTTTTTCCTGCGCCGTTCGCGCCGATCAGAGAGACGATCTCGCCATCCTTCACGGTCATGGATATGCCGTTCAGCGCGTGGACGGCACCGTAGTTGACGTACAGGTCTTTGATCTCAAGCATTGGCGGCCTCCCCCGGTTCGTCCTTGCCCAAATATGCCTCGATGACATGCGGGTCGTTGGCAATCTGTTCCGGCGTGCCGGAAGCAATCGTGGTGCCGAAATCCAGCACCTGGATGCGCTCGCAGATCTTCATGACCAGGCTCATATCATGCTCGATGAGCAGGACGGACACTTTAAATTCCTTGCGGATGTAGTTGATGATTTCCAGAAGCTCCTCGGTCTCGGTGGGGTTCATGCCCGCCGCCGGTTCGTCAAGCAGCAGCAGCTTCATATCGGTGGCCAGAGCACGGGCGATCTCCAGACGGCGCTGCTCGCCGTAAGGCAGATTGTCGGCCTCCAGATCCTCCTTGCCGGAGAGGTGCACGACAGCCAGCAGCTCCCTGGCGCGGGCGGTGATTTCCGCCTCCTGCTGCCAGTACTTTTTGGTACGGAAGATGGCGTCCGCCATGCCGTAGGTCGTGTGGCCCTGCATGGCCGTCTTGACGTTCTCGATGACAGTCATCTTTTTGAACAGGCGGATGTTCTGGAACGTGCGGGCAATGCCCGCATGGACGATCTGATGCGTTTTTTTGCCGTTCATCCGCTCACCGCAGAGGTAGAACGAACCCTCGGTGGGTTTGTAGACGCCGGTAATGAGGTTGAAAACCGTCGTCTTGCCCGCGCCGTTGGGACCGATGAGCCCGACCAGCTCGGACTCGCCAATTTCCATGTTGAAGTCATCCACGGCTTTCAGGCCGCCGAACTGGATGCCGAGATGCTGTGCTTTCAATACGGGTGCTGCCATAACGGGTTCACGCTCCTTTCGCGGCTTTTGCCTTGGGGTGCCGAATGTCGTCCAACAGGCGGATCAGGCTGAACTCCCAGCGTCCGAAGATACCGCCCGGGCGGAACAGCATGACCAGCACCAGCACGACCGAGTAGGCCAGCATACGGTAGGTGGAGAAGTCACGCATCAGCTCCGGCAGGCTGGACAAGAATGCCGCACCGATGATGGAGCCGGTCAGCGAGCCTGTGCCGCCGATGATGACTTCAGAGAGCAGCTCTGCCGAATAGTTGAAGTTGAAGTTTGTGGGGATCATCGCTGTCATGTAGTGGGCGTAGACGCTGCCGCCGACGCCCGCAAAGAACGCCGAGACCGCAAAGGTCAGTACCTTGTAGTAGGTCACGTTGATGCCCGAAGCCGACGCCGCAATGTAATCCTCGCGGATGGCCTGCACCGTGCGGCCAAAGCGGCTGCGCACAAACAGAAACATAACCGTCACGCAGACGACCATGATCCAGAATGCGCGGTCAAACGTGGAAAGCTTGAGAATGCCGCTCATCGTCTTGCCGCCGCCCGTAATGGAAAAGTTGCAGAAGCAGACGCGGATAATCTCGGCAAAAGCCATCGTAACGATAGCCAGATAGTCGCCCCGCAGCCGCAGTGCCGGAATGCCGACTGCTATGCCCATAAGGCCCGCGGCCAGGCCGCCCGCCAGAATCGCAACGAGCAGCAGCGCCAGATCCGAAAGCCCGTGCCCGGCCAGCGCGCCGGACACGATGGCGGACACATACGCCCCCACCGAGACAAAGCCCGCATGACCCATCGAGAACTCACCCATAAAGCCCACGACGAGGTTGAGCGACGTGACCATGATGATCGTGTAGCAGGCAGTCGTGCAGATGCCCTGGATGTAAGTCGTGCTTTTGCCGAAGGCGTTGAAGGTAAAAGCCAGTGTGATGGCCGCGTACAGCAGCGCGACACCAACTAGATTCAGGCCGTAGGAGGCCAGCCGTCGTTTCGTCATTTTGTTCACGCTCCCTTACACTTTTTCACCGACATTCTTGCCCAGAATACCGGAAGGCTTCACCAGCAGAATCACGATCAGCGTGCCGTAGGTCACGGCCTCGTACCAGCCGGGGGCAAACAGCTTGACAAAAATTTCAATCAGGCCGATCAGGATACCGCCCAGCATCGCGCCGGGGATGATGCCGATGCCGCCCAACACGGCGGCGATAAACGCCTTCATGCCCATCATGCTGCCCATATCGTTCGTGACGCGGGGATAGGTAGCGCAGTACATCAGCGCCGCCACCGCTGCCAGGCCCGAGCCGATGGCGAAGGTCGTGGTGATAATTTTGTTGACGTTGATGCCTACCAAAGTTGACGCATCCTTATCCTGCGGCACGGCACGCATCGCCTTGCCGAGCTTCGTCTTTTTGACGAAAAGCTGCAAAGCAATCATAATGCCCAGGCCAATGGCAATCGTCAGCAGCACGTTCAGCGGCAGGACCACGCTGCCCACGGTGATGGTGGGCAGGCTGAAGATGGCCTGCACGTTGTGGGGCTTGGCACCAAACAGTACCATGGCCAGGTTCTCCAAAAAGATGCTCATAGCCAGCGCTGTGATCAGCGCGGACATCGGTCCTGCCTTGCGCACGGGGCGGTAGGCAAAGGTTTCGACCAGTATGCCCACCAACGCGCATACCGCAATGGCAACGATAACCGAAAGCCATGCGGGCATCCCGGCGTTGACCATCAGCGGGATGGTGTAGAACAGCGTGTATGCGCCGATCATGATAAAGTCACCGTGGGCGAAGTTGATCATGCGGATAATGCCGTAGACCATTGTGTAGCCCAAGGCGATCAGCGCATAAATTGCGCCCTGGTTTAAGCCGTTTATCAGGCTTTGAAAAAACAGTGAGAAAGTCATCTGGTCCATTCCCCTTTCCTAAACGCAAAGGGCGGGGGCCTTTTCCCCCGCCCCAATGCGATTGTATCTTACTCTGCCTTGGAAACGACCGTGCCGTCGGACCCCAGTGTCTCGGTCCACTTGACTTCGCCGTCAATGTAGGTATTGATTGCGATACTCTTGATCGCGTCGCCATTCTCGTCCAGCGTGATGTCGCCGCCGACGCCGGTGAAGCTCATGCCGGTCATACCCTTGACCAGGCTGGCCGTGTCGGTACCGCCTGCGTTCTCGGCGGCCTGCACCAGCATGTACATAGCGTCGTAGTAGAGCGCCGCACAGGCGTTCAGGCTCTCGGTGCCGTACTTTTCGGTGTACTTCTGCACGAAGTTCTGGACAGCCGGGGCGGTATCCTCGCTGGAGTAGTGGTTCGTGAAGTAGCAGTCATCGAACTGCTCGGCAAGACCGGTGGTATCGGAGCCGTCCCAGCCGTCACCACCCATGATGGCACCGGTAAAGCCTGCATTGCGGGCTGCACCGACGAGAAGCGGAACGGTGTCGAGGAAGCAGGGATAATACAAAAGCTCTGCACCGCTGGCCACGGCCTGCGCTGCCTGCGAGGAGTAATCGGTATCGGTGGTCATGCACTCGCCGGTGTAGGCGACCTCGATGCCGTTGGCCTCGCAGTTTTCGATAAAGGCATCCTTCAGACCGTTGGAGTAGTCATCGTCCTTGGCGTAGATGACCGCGGCCTTGGTAAAGCCCTTGTCCTTGGCAAAAAGTGCCGCCATCTTGCCCTGGTACGGGTCAATGAAGCAGTTGCGGAAAATCGAATCGCCTTTTAAAGTCACATCGGCGTTTGTCGCACCGGTTGCCAGCAGCAGCATACCGTCCTTGGAGGCCTGTTCTGCCATGGGCAGTGTGACCGACGAGAAGAAGCTGCCGACGATGGCCTCCGGCGAGTCGGCCATGACCTTGTTGTAGGCGTTCATAGCCTGCTTGGCGTCCTTAGCATCGTCTGCGACCTTGCCGCCGTTGACGATTTCAATTTTGTAGCCGGAATCACCCGCGTTGATCTCCTCGACGGCCATGTCGACGGCGTTCTGTGCGCCCTCGCCATAGATAGCGGATCCGCCGGTCATGGAACAGACAACGCCGACGCGAATGATGTTATCTTCCTCCCCCGTTGCGGTGCTGGCTGCAGTGGATGTGCCGGAGGCTGTCTCACTGCCTGCCTGAGCGGTGCCGCCCTGCTGGGCGCTGGAGCCGCAGCCTGCCAGCAGGCTGGCGGACATTGCAGCTGCTACGGTAAGTGCCAAAACTCGATTGCGCTTTTTCATTGTGTGACCCCTCTTTCTGATATTCATCCAAAACAAAAAGGCGCACAGCACGGTGATGTGCTGCACGCCTTTGTGCGTAACGGAAAGAGGCCGCTGTACTTTTACAAGTACGCGACCCCTTTGTCCCGTTCGTGTTCTGTGATGCTGTTATTATAGCAGACTGTGCAAAAAGTGCAAGGCCTTTTTGGCGATTCCTGCAAAATCGTTGTTCATCACGCTTTTTTACAGAAGATTATAAAGTTACTTTACCGTTCGGCAGAAGATTGTTAAGTTTCTTTCATTTCCTCCGTTCGGCCAATGCCGGTTGTGGATACAGTGCCACGCCTGTTTATGCTGCGTCAACGGCCTTCGGTATTTGGCACAAAAGGCCGAAGGCCATTACCTATAAACCGATAAAATGCGCTGCATCGGCTGTTTTGGCTGACGCGGCGCTTCGCTTTGCATTCCGGCAGGATTGCTGATATAATAAATATATCCCATCGGGCCGCCTGTGCGGCCAGGAAAGGTCCCCGCTATGGAAACACCTCGCCAGGGCACAGCCCTGTTTCATCTGCCCGGTCTGTTTGAATTTTATGACCTGTATGCGGCGTTTTTGCCGCTTTATCGTGCGCATCGGGAGTATTTTTACGACTGGTGCGCCATCGGCTCGATCTACGGCGCACCGTCTGACTGCTTATGGGCGGGCGGACGGGTCGAGTACAGTGACCGCACCCCACGCGAGGTGCTGGCGCTGACGCGCGAATATGGCATCTCGGCGCGGCTGACACTCAGCAATTCATTACTGCGCCCGGAGCATCTCGCAGACCCGGACTGCAATGCGCTCTGTCGGCTGTTTCAGGAACAAAGTGACCCGCAAAACGGTGCCATTGTTCATGCCGAGCTGCTGACGCAGTACCTGAAAAAGAACTATCCATCGCTGTATCTTGTCTCCTCAACCACAAAAGTGCTGACAGACTTCAACGATTTGCGGCGGGAGCTGGCACGGCCCGAGTTTCGCTATGTCGTGCCGGATTTCCGGCTGAACCGAGCGTTTGACCAACTTGCAGCGCTGCCCCAGTCCCAGAAGGACAAGGTGGAGTTTCTCTGCAATGAGTGCTGCTGGTTCGGATGCACGGAACGCAGAGCCTGCTATGAGGCCGTCAGCCGCAAAAATCTGGGTCTGCCCGGCCCGGAGCATCACTGCAGCGCCCCCGGCGCAGCGGGTGGGTATCGCTTCTCCCGGGCGATGGCGAACCCCGGCTTTATCGGCATCAAGGCCATCCGGGATACCTACCTGCCGATGGGCTTCACCCAATTCAAGATCGAGGGGCGCGGCCTTGGCAGTGCGCTGATCCTTGAATTTTTGCTTCACTACCTGACCAGACCGGAATATCAGCTGGCTGTCCGTGAGGAGCTGTATCTGGACAATATGCTGGACCTTTTCTGACCGGTTTTGTGCTGAGCCGCGTGAAGCTGTTTGCATTTTCTGCGTTGTAAGGCTCCTGTTACCCCAGTGCCACATCCAGCACCATCATCACACTGAAGCCGACAGCAAAGAATACCGTGCCCAGGTTCGAGTGCCGTCCCTGTGACATTTCGGGAATCAGCTCTTCCACCACAACATAGAGCATCGCGCCTGCAGCGAAGCTCAAAAGATAAGGCAATGCCGGTATCACAAGCTGCGCGGCCAAAATCGTCACCACTGCGCCGATGGGCTCAACCACGCCCGAAAGCACACCGCCCGCAAAGGCCCTGCCTTTGCTCTCCCCTTCGGCGCGCAGGGGCATCGAGATGATGGCGCCCTCCGGGAAATTCTGGATGGCTATGCCGAGGGACAGGGCCAGCGCGCTCGCTGCGGTGATCTGCGCGCTGCCTGCGAGAAAGCCGGCGTACATCACACCGACTGCCATGCCCTCCGGGATGTTGTGCAGGGTCACTGCCAGCACCATCATCGTAGTGCGGCCCAGCCTGCTTTTTGGCCCCTCAGCCTCCTCACTGCCGACATGCAGGTGGGGTATCAAATGATCCAGGGCAAGCAAAAAAAGCACGCCGAGCCAAAATCCCGCAAATGCCGGGAAAAAGGCAAAACGCCCCAACTTCTCCGACTGTTCGATGGCCGGAATCAGCAGGCTCCAGACCGATGCCGCCACCATCACACCGGCGGCAAAGCCTGCAAGCGAGCGCTGCACCAGATCCCCCAGAGCGCGCCGCATAAAAAATACGCATGCTGCGCCCAACGATGTACCCAAAAAGGGAATCAGAATCCCCCAAAAAGTTTCTGTCAAGGTTGCCTTCCTCCTACTGTCATGGCTTCAAGGCCGGAATACCCGGCCTTTTGGTTTACGTATGCAAAACGTTGCTTGTTTATGCAGGTTAGTAATTGCTAACCATCGGACCGTAAAAATGCTGCCTGCAGCCAAAACGGCGCACCGGCAACAATTTTACGATATTTCGGTCTTATAATAGCAGTCTGACGCCCAAATGTCAATAGGGTGCTACAGGTGCTTTTGTGCGTTTGAATTTCAACAAAAAAATCTATAGCGGGCAGTGCGTTTTACACTGCCCGCTATAGAGGAAAATTCACTTTAACCGTTTTCGTCCTTGGGAATGGCCAGATTCAAGAGGATGGCAACGAGTGCGGCGGGCACGATGCCGGAGCCGCCGAATACCAGAGAGAGCATCTGCGGTGCATGGGCAAGGATGCCGTTGTTGGCACCGATGCCGTTGTTGGCACCGATGCCGTAGCCGAGACCGAGCGCTACCGAGACGATGCTCAGGCTGCGCGGGGTCAGCGGCTCGCGGGTGATGAGCTGAATACCACTCACTACGATTGAGGAGAACATCATGACAGCCGCGCCGCCCAGCACAGACTGCGGCATGATCGAGACGAGCGCGCCCAGCTTGGGCACCAGACCGCAGAGGATCAGGAAGATGCCGCCGGTGGCCAGCGCAAAGCGGTTGACGACCTTGGTCATGCTGACAAGGCCGACATTCTGGCTGAAGGAGGTGTTGGGCAGCACGCCGAACAGCGCGGCGAAGCTGGAGCCGATACCATCGCAGATGACGCCGCCGGACAGCTCGGTGTCGGTGGCCTCGCGGTCCATGCCGCCCATGATAACGCCGGAAATATCGCCCACAGTTTCGACCGCCGTGACGATGAACATAATCATGACCGGTGCAATCGCGCGCATATCAAACACCGGCTTGACCGGCATCAGCTGGGGCAATGCAAACCATTTGGCCTCGGCCACCTTGTTCCAGTTCAGCACCCATGCCTTGGTGTAAGTAACGCCTTCGGCGTTCAGCGCCGTGGTGGGCAGAACAAGGCCCATGAGAAACGCTGCAATGTAGCCGCAGATGATGCCCACCAAAATCGAGGAGGAATTCAAAAAGGTGCTGCCGGAGTGCTTGCAGATCAGGATGACGACCAGCACAAAGATGGCGAGCAGCAGGTTTTCGACCGAGCCGAAATCCTGCGCGGTGTTGCCGCCGCCGAAGGAGTTTACGCCGACCGAGATCAGGCTCAAACCGATGGAAAGCACCACCGTGCCGGTAACGACAGATGGCAGCAGCTTGCGCAGCGGCTTCAGAAAAAAGCCGAGCACGGTCTCGAACAGGCCGCCAATCAGGGACGCACCCATGATCGCGCCGTAGGCCAGCACACCGCCGCCCATTGAGGCTGTGACCGAGCTGAACACCCCGATGAAGCCGGAGGAGGTGCCCATAATGATAGGCACCTTGCCGCCGATGGGGCCGATGGAATACAGCTGAACCAGTGTGACGATGCCCGCCACAAGCATGGCATTCTGCAGCAGCGTAACGCGCAGGTCGGCAAATTCGCCGCCGGCCAGGCCGCAGGCACCTGTGATGATAAGCAGCGGCGTAAGGTTGCCGACAAACATCGCCAACACATGCTGCATGCCCAGCGGCAATGCCTGCTTCAGGGACATCTTGCCTTCAAAGCGGAAGGCTTCGGGGGAAAGATCGTTTTTCTTCATTCCACAACTCCTCAGATAAAACTATTACAATATAACATGTACCGCCGAAGCGGAAGGGCATGCTGCCCTATTTACACATTATACCATCCCCCGCCCTGTGATTGCAATTCCATCAGCCGTCGCAGCAAAAATTTTGTATGTTTTTGAAGAGGACTGAACGGTCAAAAAACCTTGATCGCCTGCTGCTTGCCGTGCAAAGTGTAGTGTACGGTCAGGCCGTTGTCTGCATCCACGGTGCAGTTTTCGGCGTGGTCGGTCAATTCCCGCAGGGCGTTGTATTGGCGGTGCATCTCATCCGTATAGCGGCTGGGCATATCGGAGGTGAGCAGGATGCCGCTGAACAGCGCATTGACCCGGGCCAGGGTCTGCTTTTGCTGTGCGGTCAGCTTGCAGTTTTCCTCGCGCAGGAAGAATACATCGGGGTCGCTGCCGTAAGCACGCCCGTTGAGCTGGCGGCGGAAAATCGTGTTGCCGATGGACTGCTTTGTGGAGACCCGCTCGCGGTGGAAAAGCCGCATATACCACACATCGTCCCAGTCTAGCCCTACATCACACCCAACGCGGCAGTAGTCAACGATGCCAAAGGCAGGCATGACCGGCACACCGCAGCCGAGGATCAGCTTGTCACCACACCATGAGCGCAGCAGTGCCATGGCACGCTGCATCCGGCCTGCGCGGGATTCCCGGGCGTTGCCGAACGGTGCTGCGCCGTAGAGAAAGTCCAGCTTGACAAGGTCAAAGCCCCAATCCTGCAGGACGCGGTCAAAGACCTGCCTGAGGTAGGCCTGTACCTCCGGGTGGTCGATGTCCAGCGCATAAAAGCTGCTCCAGTTGCAGCCGCAGCACCAGGGCTGACCGTCCACCTGCAGCAGCCAGTCCGGGTGTTTTTTGCAGAGCAGGGATTCCTTTTCGCAGACGAACGGTGCCAGCCACAGCCCGGCCAGAAAGCCGCTTTCATGGGCTGCCTCTGCCAGCGGGCGCAGCCCGTTGGGAAATTTGGCAGGGTCAGGCTCCAGCCAGTCCCCTACCCTGCGCTCCCATCCATCGTCGATCTGAAAGAGATCCCCTGCGCGGAAAAGCGTTTTGCAGCCGTTGAGGTCTTCCCGGATCGAGGCCTCATCAATGTTCTGGTAACGGTTATACCAGCTGGAATACCCGGCCAGCCTGCGCGTGGTGCGGGGACGGCAGCCCAGCGCCGCAAACCATGCGTCAAACACCTCGTCCTCGGTGCCCTCGGCAAAAAAGAGGGAGAACGCAGGAAAGCTGCCGCCGGTATGCTGTACCCCGGCGCAGTCGCGCTCAATGCGCAGCTGTGCAGCGCGGCTGTCATAGGAAAAGATCGTATAGCCCGGTGCCTCGTCCAGACTGGCCAAAAGGCGGTAGGTCTTTCCGCACCGGAAATAGCAGTAGGAGAAGCCGTGGCTCTGTCCCCTCCTGCCGCTGTAGGGAACAAAATGATAATCGCCGTAACGGTCAAAGCTGTATTTTTCCAAAAGGAATTTCGGGACATGCTCAACACCGTGCTGCCGGTCCCATTTGCCCAGCTCCGGGCAGGCGGTCCAGGTTTGGTAGCCGTTCATGAAAAGCTTTTCCCCGCGCGCCATCGTCCACGGAAGCGCAGCAACAGCATTTTGCAGCACTCCGGCGGGCAGCTCTGCCCTCAGGCAGACGGCACCGCTGCGCGGGGTGATGGCTGCAGTGCCGTCAAACCGGCCGCTGTCTGTTGCGGCATACCACTGCATCTCAGTCATTTTGGGTTTCCTCCCTGTGAAGCGCGGCGCTGATCTCGGCTGCGCGGTCATCCGTCAGGGTGAACCTGCGGCGGAACAGTACAAGTGCCGCCGCAAGGACGGCCATGGGCAGAACGGTCATCATGAGCCGCAGCCCGAGCAGTGTACCGGCGCTCTGGGCAGCGATGGGGCCTGTCTCCTCGGCATTGCCGGCCAGTCCGATCAGATCCAGACCGATGCCGGTCAGAAAAACCGCCACGCCGGACGCAGCCTTTACAACAAAGGTCTGCATCGAGAAGATAACGCTTTCCTCACGGCGCCCGGTCTTGAGCTGGCCGTAGTCCACACTGTTGGAGAGGAAAAGGGTCGTCAGTACGCTGAGCATGCCGTTGCAGGCAAACACCACCACGCCCGGCACGCAGAGCAGTGCCAGACTGCCGGAAAAGCCCGTCAGGCAGAGCAGGAGCAGCACGGCATAGCCGCCCAGCGCCAACCCCAGGCTTACCGTAAATACGGCAGTGTTGCTGAGCTTTTTGCGCAGCACCGGATAGAGGACCATCATGCCGAGGATCTGTGCCGCGCCGCCGATGGTTGAGAACAGTGTGTAGCTGGCCTTCCAGCCAGTGCCGCCGAAATCGTACTTGAAGAAATAGATGATAAAGTTGGAGGTCAGATACAGCGCCGAGTTGATCAAAACGATGCTGCCTACGACCACAAGCGCCTGATCGTTGGAGAACAACGCCTTGAACATCTCGCCGACGGTGGCGGTCTTTATCTCGGTGCTGTCGGTCTCCTTGACGCTGGCGCAGCAGATCGCCTCGGTAACCACAAAGATGACCGCCACGAGCAGTGCTACCCAGCGGAAGCCGGTGCGCTCGCTGTCGCCGCCCAAAGCGCCAACCAGCAGCATGGTAAACATCGCAATGAGCGCCGAGCCGACGCCCGCACAGGTGCGGCCCACGACTGACAGGTTTTCTCTGTCAGCAGGGGTGCGGGTCACGGCGGGGATCATCGACCAGTAAGGAATGTCCATCATTGTGTAGGTGACGCCCCACAGGATGTAGATGACGCTGAAGTAGACCATCATGCCGGCGCCCTCCAGCACCGGCGCGGCAAACAGCGCGTAGAGGACCACCGCATTCAGGACGGTGCCGCTGAGGATCCATGGACGGAACCGTCCCCAGCGGGTGCGGGTCTTGGCCACCAGCACCCCCATAAAGGGATCGTTGAAGGCGTCAAACACACGCGCGATCATCAGGATCAGGCCGACAAAGGTGGCAGGCAGGCCCAGCACATCCTGATAATAGTACATGACATAGGAGGCGGACAGCGCGTAGACCATATCCTTGCCCACTGCGCCGATGCCGAAGGCGGCTTTTTGCTTTGTTGTCAGTTCCATACTGCACACTCCTTCTTTGTGACGGTAAATTCTACGTTGACAGGCGCACACTGCGGGGCCGAGACGGTCAGCGCGGCTGTACCGGTCTGCCCGACTGTGCGCAGATAAGTCCCGGCCATGCCGCCCTCGGCGGTTACCGCC
>OIZF01001213.1_pt1 | contig 15727 bp, 13 predicted proteins | sample 1588471 | NCBI WGS metagenome assembly OIZF01 (sample SAMN03283279) | human gut metagenome | biome: human-associated habitat; material: feces | host: Homo sapiens | place: Peru | collected 2012
TTCCTCGTCAGAGTTCCAACGTCTCATTAATTCACGGGTTTCGTCAGGTTCGGCAAATCGGGCTTTACCCAATTTATCAATCAGAATAAAAATAGGAAGTCCGTAATTTGTATTCCCGTTCGCCTCTTTATAAGCTGCAAAATAGACTACATAGTTTTTGTAGTTTTCCTCTTTAATCAATTCAAAATCTTCTGGTCTTGTTAGGAACTTCGTGGCTATTGCTTCTACATTCTTGTCCATATTTGTTGTTGGGTATAAATGTTTTTATTACTGGATTATGTCTTTTATCCATTCCAAAGCGTTGTCGTTTGCTTCAAAAACAAATTCTTGCCCTTTGGCTGCGGAAATAAAACAGTCCTCTTTCCAGGAATTTGCGTTATAACTTATTGGAATTTGCCGGAAAAAATCGGGTAAATTCCATACTCTCCTGCTGCATTTTTCCTTAGTAAGCACAAGTTTATCTGAAAACTGTAAGCATCCAGCTCCGGGCATTTGAGGTAAAAATGAAAGTTTGGAAGAAGTCGTATAAATGACATTTGGACTGTTCCACCTTTCCATTTTTGCATGTGGGTGTCCGTTTAACCATGCGGGGATATTGGTAGGAGTGTCAATGATTTCTCCTATTTGAAGATAGCCGTATATAACATGCCAATCTGGAGCGTCTTTTTTATAACGTAATTGTTCGGCAATATACTCCGTCTGCTTAAACCAACCAAAGAATAAAAACAAGTCTCCGATTCCTACCCCCTGTTTTTGTAGGTGTCTTAGTGCGGTCTTTTCTTGTCCGAATGTAGGTTTCCACCCTGTTAGTCTGTCCTTTATTGCCCCTCTGATATCGGGGTCTAAATGGCAGTTATATTCTTCTTCTATTTTGTTGTTGGGGCGTAAAGTATGGATGATATCGTAATATGAACTATTACCATAGTATAAATCTCTATACTTTGTTTCCATATCTGTTTTAGAGGGTATCGGCAATGACAATAATGTTCCGTCCGGTAATATTGGACTGGGCATTCCACCATATTGGGAATCAAATCCCTTTCTACTTAGTATAACTTTCATTTGGCATCAGTGTATTTGCATAGTTCAACATGTTGTTTGACGTAGTTTATAAATTCTGCGGCATCCTTTGTTATTACCCCATAACTTGTTTGCACTTTAGGAATGTTGGGACGCATCCCATCGGGGATATCCAACGGAGACAAACGACTGAAATAGTAAAATTCTTCACAGATAAGAACATATTCCCCTCTCAAATCCTTGTCCATTTTGTCTTTTCCATGGAAATTATTTTCTATCTGTATAAATTCTTTAGGGTTAGTCGGGTTTGGTTTATATATGTTGTCTCCATAACGTTGTATAACTTTAGTATCTTCTGTTTTTACAGGGCGTTTTTGTTCGTACTTTTCCCAGTATTCAGCAAAAGAAAGTTTTTGTGTCACTTTTGCTAAATAGACAAGTTTTTCTTTTCCAACTTCGGTCGGACTGTCCTTTAGTTGTTTTGAAGTCCATCCCGCAATCCAGTTTCCTATTTTGGTGTTGCGACGCATTGCAGGCTTACATGTTGCAAGTGTCAGTACTCCCAATAAAGGGTTTGGAGCAAAACGGTTGTCATGCTTCATTTTATAACTGTACAGTTTGTAATCTGTAGTTTTCATATTTGTCGGTGTTAAGAGTAAATATTGATATTTAGCTTTTATTTCCGACGAATATATCAAATATTATCTTAAAAAACGATATAAATGGGATATTTTTAATTATATTTGTCGTAATTAGTTTGTGTTGATGCTTCATCTGTGTAGATATGAAGGATAATGGGGGTATTTAGTTTAGTAAGTTTATGTATAATCAATGCAATTATATTATTATGGCAACGAATGACAACAACATTGAAAAGTCCTACGAATTTGTAATTTACGAGGGTGATAAGAAGTTTAAACGCATGTACCAAGCCGCTTCTCCAGAGGAACGCAAGAAGTTTGGTTACGATGTACCAAACGATGCTGATGACGCAGACTTGGAAATTACCCGTTTGAAGAACGAATGGTTGCGTGATGGTAAACCAGTAGATTAATTTGTCTTATGAATCAAAATAAAGCATTGGGGATTGCCTATAAGGCTCATATTGGACAGTTAGACAAAGGTGGCAGTCCGTATATATTGCATCCAGTCAGAGTTGCTTTACACTGTCAAACAGAGGATGAAAAGATAGTAGCATTGTTGCATGATGTTGTAGAAGATACTTCCATAACATTTGAGGATTTAAAAACGGAAGGGTTGGATGACAGGTTACTGGAGGCTTTAAAATGTCTGACTAAAGAAGAGGGTGAAGATTATAAAGCGTTTATTGAACGTGTCTCTACTAATCGTTTGGCTACAAAGGTTAAAATACAAGACCTGAAAGATAATATGGATGTAACTCGTTTGAATGGTAAGGCACATTGGAAGTTGGAAACATATAAAGAAGCGTTGGAGTATCTCGAACGGTGCTCAAATAAGAAAGTTTTATATGTAGATATGGATAATGTATTGGTAAACTTCCAATCGGGCATAGACGCCTTAAATGAGGACTTAAAAAGCCGATATGTGGGGTGCTATGATGAAGTCCCTAATATATTTGCAAAAATGCAACCCAATGAAGGAGCAATAGATGCCATGAATCGTTTAAAAGACAAATACGACATTTACATTTTATCAACAGCACCATGGGATAACCCAAGTGCATGGTCTGACAAGTTAGAATGGGTGAAGCGTTATTTGGGTGAAGTATGCTATAAACGTTTGATCTTGTCGCACCACAAAAACTTGAATGCAGGGGATTATTTAATAGATGACAGGAAAAAGAATGGTGCTGCCGATTTTAAAGGTGAGCTTATATTGTTCGGTTCTGAACGGTTTCCAAATTGGGAGTCTGTGGTAAGGTATTTAATGTGATAAAAACACGAAGAACGCAAAAGAGATTTTACACTGCAATTTGCTTTAGTTTGGACTAAATATCCCGAAAACTTTAATCGAATTTTAATCGGTATAAAAATAAAGGAGCTAGATAACTATCTAACTCCTTGTTTTATATATGATTGTATGATGAAAATCTTTTACTCATTTCAATGCCCCCAGACGCGTACTCTAACCGGGCTGAGCTACACCCCGAATTGCGGATGCAAAAGTACAGATTAATTTTTAATTAGCAAATAATCCGTTGATTTTTCTAGTATGAATTGTGCCGATTTATAGCTATTATTCTGATTATTAGTCTTTCTTGTGAACATACAAATCTTTATTTCAATGAGTTAGTAGTTTTTTTGATTGCCTCTTATGTGATATAAAAGTACATTTCTTTAATTTTGCTTGAATTAGAAAACAATCTGCTTATTTTTCATTTGAAAGCATTAATCCTTTTCCTGTCCTAAAAACACTATAAAAAACAGGTCAGTCTATAATAAAACGAAATAGGAAAATGATAAATGAACTAACAATCAGAGAGTTTGTTTATAAATTAATGCAAATTAAAGGTGTTTGACTTCCTTAGTATGATACTATATTTCCATTTTTGGTGCGTGGTAAATTAGGAAGTTATACATTTGTAAAAAGACTTAGTTTAGAAAGGTGTTAAATGTTAGACATTAAAAATAGAGAGACATTAGAGATATACGTCCTGGGTGACGATTTTAAATTTTATCAAAATCTGAAGTATCTTCCTTTGACTTCTTATCCTTCTAATAATCAATCAGCTTTGATTATATATTGTTTAGGTGGAAAGGCCAAAATTACAGTGCATGAAGATGTACATTGGATACAACCGGAGGAATTGATTATATTATTACCCGGACAATTTGTCTCATTTAGTGAGCCAAGTGAAGATTTCTCGACCGTTACGATGGTTATATCTACTTCACTGTTTAGTGATGCGTTAAGTGGTGTGCCCAGATTTTCTCCGCATTTCTTTTTCTACATGCGGACTCATTACTGGTATCCGCAGACGGAACGCGATATTCCCCGGATATATAATTATCTGGGTATGATAAAAGATAAAGTTACCTCTCAAGATATATATAGGCGGGAGCTGATTATTCATTTGTTGAGGTATCTGTATCTGGAACTGTTCAATGCTTATCAAAAGGAATCTACCTTGATGACTGCCCGCAGGGATACCCGTAAAGAAGAGTTGGCTAATAAATTCTTTGGGCTTATCATGAAGCATTTTAAGGAGAATAAGGATGTGGCTTTTTATGCGGATAAACTGTGTATTACTTCCAAATACCTGACTATGGTAATTAAGGAGACAAGCGGGAAGTCTGCCAAAGACTGGATTGTTGAATACATCATATTAGAAATCAAGGCTTTGTTGAAAAACACAAGCCTGAACATTCAGGAAATAGCGATTAAAACGAACTTTGCGAATCAATCGTCGCTTGGACGTTTTTTTAGAAAGCATACAGGAATGTCGCTTTCACAATATCGAATGAGTAACTTAGAACAATAGTGCGGACAATTGCCTCACAAGAGGCAATAATATCTATAGGGATTGGGAAGAGAAAGGGAATGAAGTTTATTTCATTCCCTTTTATTATGCGGTATATCTGATGTAAGATGGGTTAAATTCCCATACATTCGCGATAGAAGTCGAGCATCTCGAAGATAGTGTCCTTGTCGGCAGTCTGATTGATGCAAATGTCTCCAATATCTTTTAGTAAGGTGAAATTGATAGTACCTGAAGTATTCTTTTTATCATGCGTCATAAATGCATACAGTTGGTCATATTTCTTGCAGTCGAAAGTAAATACGCCATAATTATCCTTGATAAACTGGATCGTTTGCCTCATTTTTTCTTTCGGGAAACCTACTTTGAGATGAGAAAGATACAGTTCGCACACAATTCCCCAAGCTACTGCATATCCATGTAATACAGGACGGTTTTCTGCCAGTGCCATACTTTCGAACGCATGTCCTACAGTGTGTCCCAGATTTAATGCTTTGCGAATTCCATGTTCGAAGGGATCCTGCTCCACGATATCTTCTTTCACTTGTACCGATTGGCCTACCAATTGTTTGAGAGCTGCATAATCAATACTAGAGGAATCGAAATTGAGCAATTCTGCCCAATGTGCCGTATTGCTAATCAAACCATGCTTCAACATTTCAGCATATCCGGAGAAGAAATTGTGTGTATCTAATGTGCGCAGGAATTCAGTTTCAATCAATACACTGTTTGCCGGAGCGAAAGCACCGATTTCATTTTTCAGTCCGTTGAAGTTGATTCCTGTTTTACCCCCCACTGATGCGTCCACCATAGCGAGCAGAGTGGTTGGTATATTGATATAGGAAATGCCCCGTTTGAATGTAGCTGCGGCAAAACCTCCGAGATCTGTCACCATCCCTCCTCCAAGATTGATAAGTAAAGAGTGGCGGGTAGCCCCTTGAGTGCTTAATGCCATCCAGACGGAAGCGAGTGTTTCCAGAGTTTTATGCACATCTTCTGCTCCGATACAGATTTCTACAGCATCTTTCAACAGACCCGATTCCTTTAGAGAGGGGAGACAAAGACGCTGGGTATGCTCGTCTGTGAGGACGAATAATTTGTCATGCGGACATAGCTCAATGGCACGACCGAGGCTCGTTTCCAAGCTTTCGCAGAGAATAACTTCTTGTTTACTCATGATTCTTTTGCTTTTTTACTCTGCAAATGTATATAAAATATCTTTTTTTACTTACTTTTGTCTCATTAAAACGTTTAATCATGAAAGCATTATTACCTGTATATTGTCGTCCTTTAGGATATGTTGTCTTGTTGGTAGCTCTGTTCATCCCTTTTATTTTGGTGATGCAGGGAGTAGTAACTGATACTAATTTGTTGTTTTATAAAGAATGTACAAAGTTGTTGATGATGGCAGGATGCTTGTTAATAATCTTTGCATTAAGTAAGAATGAAAGCCGTGAAACGGAGCAAATCCGGAACTCGGCTGTTCGTAATGCCATCTTTTTGACATTCTTGTTCGTCTTTGGTGGTATGTTGTGGCGTGTTATGCAAGGAGATGTGATAAACGTCGATACTTCCTCTTTCCTGACTTTTCTGGTTTTTAATGTGCTTTGTCTGGAGTTTGGTCTGAAAAAAGCGCTTGTTGATCGATTCTTTAAAAGATAATTTTCTTTTCAATTAAACCTTTTGCGATTCGATTTGTCAAAAAGACATTGTTATTGCTACTAATATAATCGTAAATAAGGTAAATGAAAAGATTTTCAGCAGGGTTGGTGCTGATGTTGCTATGCACCTTCTCAATTTTTGCACAGAATAAGGTTATTACCGTTTCGGGACGTGTGGTGGAATCCGATACTAAAGAGCCCGCAGCGCAGGCTACAGTTCAATTGCTATCATTACCTGATAGTGCTTATGCCGCCGGTATAGCCAGTAGTAACCAGGGATGGTTTACTCTCCCCAAAGTAAAAGCCGGAAAATATGTGTTGAAAGTTTCCTATATTGGATTCCGAACCAAGCTCGTACCGGTACAATTATCTGCTAACGCCACTGATAAAAAATTGGGAACCATTACATTGGATCCGGATGCTGTCATGCTGAAGGAAGCGGTGATTACTGCCGAAGCTCCTCCTGTTACTGTAAAAGCTGACACGACAGAGTATTCTGCAGCAGCTTATCCTGTACCAGAAGGTTCAATGTTGGAAGAGTTAGTAAAGAAGATTCCTGGTGCTGAAGTTAGTGATGAAGGTAAGATTACTATAAATGGGAAAGAAATCAAAAAGATTATGGTTGATGGTAAAGAGTTTTTCTCTGATGACCCAAAAGTCTCAATGAAGAACTTACCTGCTAACATGATTGAAAAAGTAAAAGCCTATGATAAGAAAAGTGATATGGCACGTATTACAGGGATTGATGATGGTGAGGAGGAGGCTGTTTTAGATTTAACAGTGAAGAAGGGGATGAAGAAGGGATGGATAGGAAATTTGATTGCAGGTTATGGAAGTCAAGAGCGATATGAAGGTGGGGTGATGATTAGTCGCTTTAAAGATGATGCTAGTTTTTCAGTAATCGGTTCTGCTAATAATACAAATAACAAAGGTTTTTCAGAATTTGGAGATGCCGGACAGGGATTAGGAGGTGGAAATGCCGGCTCCGGTATTACAACGGCACAATCTTTGGGTATTAATTTTGCTAAAGACACAAAGAAATTTCAAATTGGAGGAAATGTTCAGTATGGGCATTCTGATAATGATGCCCGTCGTAAAACTTCTTCAGAAACATTCTTGGGCGAAACCTCTTCTTTTGCTCAGAGTGAAAACTATTCAAATCGTAATCGTCATGATTTTAGGGTTGATTTTCGTTTGGAATGGCGTCCTGATACATTAACTACAATAATTTTTCGTCCTAATGGTAGCTATTCACAAACAGAATCAGGTAATAGCTCTTGGTCAAAGACTGAAAATAACTCTCACAGCCCTGTTAATGAAAGGGAGGCTGCCTCTTCTTCTAAAAGTCATAATGCATCTTTTAATGGTAGTTTAATGGCTTTTCGGAGATTGAATAGTAAAGGACGAAATTTATCTTTAGGAGCACGTTTTGGCTATAGTGATAGCGAATCAGATTCTTATTCTGATTCAAGAACAGAGTTTTTTGAGTTGGATAGTATTTCTGACATCGCAAGATATACAGACCGTAATAGTGACAGCCGTAACTGGAGTATATCTGCCTCTTATACTGAACCTGTTTTTAAGAATCATTTCTTACAATTGCGTTATGAATTTGCTCATCGTAAACAGCTGTCACAGTCATTAGTATATGATAGTATTAATTACTATCCATATCCGGAATATATGGAACGCGGATATGATAATGATCTAAGCACGCGTGTGGAAAATTTCTACGATACTCATACTGCAGATATTTCTATGCGTGGTATTCATCCTAAAATGATGTATAGTGTTGGCGTTGGCTTAACTCCTCAAACGTCGTTAAGCAAAACGACTATCGGTCCTAATTACAAAAAAAACTATCCCGAACAAAATGTGCTGAATTGGGCTCCTTCAATAATGTTCCGTTATATGTTTAATAAACAACATGTGTTAATGTTCCGTTATCGTGGACGGAGTAGCACTCCTAATATTGAAGATCTACAGGAAGTAATCGATATTACCGATCCAATGAATATGAGATATGGTAATCCAAACTTGAAGCCTTCATTTAACAATAGTTTCACGCTTGATTATAGGAAGTTTGTGCCAGAAGCTATGCGTAGTTATTCTGCTAATTTATATTATACAAATACATTGAATTCTGTAGCAAATAAAATGACGTATGATCCTGAAACTGGTGCACGGGTTTATAAAAAAGAGAATGTAAATGGAAATTGGCAGGCGAGAGGATATTTTTCTTTTAATACTCCATTGAAAAATAAGAAATTTACAATCTCATCTAATACAAATGCTAGGTATAGTGATGCGGTGAGTTATACAAGTGTTGGAAATAATCGAAATTTAGATCAGGAATTAAGTACCACGCATAATCTAAGTTTGGGTGAACGTTTTACGAGTAGTTACCGTAGCGAGCTATTTGATTTGTCTTTAAGTGGTTCTATCAATTATAATTTAGTTCGAAATAGTAAGCAAGAAAATAGTAACCGTGAGACGTTTGATTATTATCTAGGAGGTAATACTAACGTAAATCTTCCATGGCAGATATCTATTTCCACGGATGTAAACTGTCGGTTTAAGGATGGATATACAGGTGGGCTGAACAATAATGAAGTGTTATGGAATGCACAGATATCTAAGAATTTCTTGAAGAATAATTCTGGGACTATTCGTTTTAAAATTTATGATATCTTGAAGCAACAAAGTAGTTTATCCCGTTCTATCAGTGAGACAATGATGAGTGATACGGAATATAATACTTTGGGAAGTTATTTCATGGTGCATTTCGTATATCGTTTTAATACTTTAGGTGGAAAAGCAGGCAATAGGCATGGCTTTGGGGGAGGCCCAAGAAGAGAACATGGTTTTGGTGGCGGTGGTAGACCTATGCGTTTTTAATCAATAAAAGAATCTGGATAAAACGAAAGTCCCGGCACAACGATTCAATGTTGTTGCCGGGACTTCTTTGTTAATCCGAGAATTTACTCTATATTTGTTGTTTAGTATCCGTATGAAAGGAGATTCCTATGATTGATTGGAACTACATGCTTAGCCAGATAGCAACAGTGGCTTTTGATATTCTTTATTTTGGAGCCATTATCGGTACGATTGTCATCATCATTCTTGACAACCGGAATCCGGTTAAAACCATGGCATGGATACTCATATTACTTTTCCTTCCTATTGTCGGACTTGTCTTTTATTTTTTCTTTGGGCGGAGTCAACGTCGCGAACGTATCATTGGGCAAAAAAGCTACGACCGCTTATTGAAGAAACCAATGGCCGAATATCTCGCACAGGATTGTTCGGACGTTCCTTATGAATACTCCCGTCTTATTCAGCTTTTCCAGCAAACGAACCAAGCGTTTCCATTTGAGGGGAACCGTGTGGCAGTCTATACCGAAGGATATACTAAACTTCAATCATTGTTGCGTGAACTGCAAAAAGCGAAGCAGCATATCCACATGGAATATTACATCTTTGAAGATGACGCTATCGGGCGTATGGTCAGGGATGTGCTGATAGAAAAAGCTTCTCACGGGGTTGAAGTACGGGTTATCTATGATGATGTAGGTTGCTGGCATGTGCCTAACCGTTTTTTTGAAGAAATGCGCAATGCCGGTATTGAAGTCAGGAGCTTTTTGAAAGTACGTTTTCCCTTATTTACCAGTAGGGTGAATTACCGTAATCATAGAAAGATTGTCATTATTGACGGACGCGTGGGCTTCGTTGGGGGAATGAACCTGGCAGAACGTTATATGCGTGGCTTTTCTTGGGGGATTTGGCGCGATACGCATATCATGTTGGAAGGCAAGGCAGTGCATGGTTTACAAACAGCTTTTCTGCTTGATTGGTATTTTGTAGACCGTACGTTGATAACCGCTTCCCGTTATTTTCCGAAGATTGACTCTTGCGGAAGTTCTTTAGTGCAAATTGTCACGAGTGAGCCTATCGGGCCATGGAAAGAAATCATGCAGGGATTGACTGTTGCCATTACCAGTGCAAAAAAATATTTCTATATGCAAACACCTTATTTTTTGCCTACAGAACCAATATTAGCAGCTATGCAAACAGCAGCATTGTCTGGGGTGGATATACGTTTGATGTTACCGGAACGTGCAGATAACTGGATAACTCATCTTGGATCGCGTTCTTATTTGGCAGATGTGATGCAGGCAGGTGTTAAAGTCTATTTTTATAAGAAAGGTTTTCTACATTCTAAGCTGATGGTTTCAGATGATATGCTTTCCACTGTAGGCTCTACCAATGTTGACTTTCGTAGCTTTGAGCATAACTTTGAGGTGAATGCTTTTATGTATGACGTAGAAACTGCCCTTGAAATGAAAGAAATATTTCTTCAGGACCAGCGCGAAAGTACACAGATCTTTTTGAAGAATTGGGGCAGACGTTCGTGGAGACAAAAAGCAGCGGAGTCTATCGTGCGTTTATTGGCTCCGCTGCTTTAATAAGGATGAAATTGTATTTGGATCTTATCTGAATAGTGAGAAGTTCACACTTCCATACACCCTTCTCTCAAGGAAATGTGGATTTTCTTCGAAATTATTATCTTTTCCATGCTCCAGTACCAATAATCCTCCTTCTTTGAGAAGATTATTCTGAAAGATTAATTCGGGTATTGTTTCCAACTCTTTTAAAGCGTAGGGAGGATCGGCAAAGATGAAGTCGAACTGTTCGCGGCCATTTTTGATAAACTTGAATACATCTCCGCGTATCGGCAGACATTTGTCTGTCTGCACCTCTTTCATAATTTTGCAGATGAATGAGTGATGTGCAGGATCTTTCTCAATGCTGATAACATGGTCACATCCGCGGGATACCAATTCGATACTGATGCTTCCCGTTCCAGCAAACAAATCAAGAGCTGTTATTCCTTCTTCAAAATCGATATAGTTATTGAGTACATTAAACAGATTTTCTTTGGCGAAATCTGTCGTAGGGCGTGCTTTAAATGTCCGAGGCACGTCAAATCTTCTTCGTTTGTAAATACCGCTGATTACTCGCATGTTAATAAGGCTTGCATGTCAATATTAGTTGCAGGATTCATAATGAATACCTGTAGGATAAACTTTTTCAATTCACTCATTAAAACGTCTTTCTCCGGAAGTATTCCGGTTAGGTGTAACTCATCCCGTTCTTGATTAAACTCCAGTTGTTTCCAGGCGTACAATAAATAGTAAATACGGTCTTCTGTGTGCGTACATTCAAAGGAATTAGCCAGAAGCAGATGTCCTCGTTCAAAGCAATAGATGTCAATGCCGTCTTTGCGTATAGAAGCATACATCTTCTTACTGTTTCCCAATCTGCTTTTTACAGAAAAATAATCGATGAATGGAGTAGATTGAGAATAGAAACGAGCTTCGGGATATTGTTCATTCAAAAAGGTCTGTGCGCTTTTGTCTATGCCGAAGATGACAGCCACATTATTCTTTCTTAGAATGTTATAGAGCACCGTTTCGTTTTCTCTTTTCTGATGATTATGATAAAACAGAAGTTCCGCCTGTCCCTCCTCAAATAAGTCTAATGGCGCAATTGTAAAACGCTTGCTTGCCATCATTATATTTACCCGTTTGTAAGGATGATTTAGGAAGTCCGATTCGTGAAAGACCGCCTTTAGATTGGCTGTAAGGGATAAAGATGTGTCTATCTCTTTCTCTATTATTGAAAGCGAATCGTCATGAATCGGGTTATAGATAGAAAAAGAAAATCCATCCGTACTAAGACGGATGGATAAAGTATATTGTTTTGATTTAGTAAAATCAATCATTATTCCCAGTTACCAGCACCATTGTTTGGAGTATCGATAGAACCTACCATCAAGCCGCTATATTTGCCTAGTTTAGAATCCAGGTCTTTTAGGTTGATGATTTCTTGTTTGTCAAGTCCGCTCAAATAAGTTTCGTATGGAGCTTTCACTTCGAACAAATATACCGGAGCACCAGACTTGGCTGTGTCATTTTTCACGTTCATTTCGAATTGAGCACCATTTCCGTGAGGAATATATTTCATAGAGTCGGCATTGAATCCTTTTGGATAGATAGTATCCAATACAGCTACCCACATAGTGTCACGTTTGAAGTTTTCAAGTCCCCATTTCTTAACTTCATCATATTTACCTGTCTTCTGAGCTTTGTTGATGATAGCCATTGCTTTCTTTTCAGTCAATCCGTCTTCCAGTTGTTTGTCTGTCAACTGTCCTACTTTCATGACGAATGGTAATTTTTGATTTTTAACGAAATCAATCAGTGTGTCTAATTGGGGTGCATACATTCCGCGGTGCAGCGAACGGTATTCCTGCTGAGCCTTACGGATGTCGATCAAACGGGCAATGACTGCTTTTTCTCTTTCTTTTTTTGCGTTTTCAAAATTGATAGGACCCATAATGCTGGTGTAACAGATGTAAATCAGTGCAGCAGCACAAAGCACCAATACAATATTAAATACTGTTTTCATGATAAATTATGTTTTTAGTTGTTATATTCGCATCGCAAAAATAGAATAAATAAATTTAAATACGATAGTTCCTCGAACTTTTTTCTCGTACAAAAATGATAAATAACTATTTAGAAAGGCAAATTAAGGAAAATTTTCCTTATCAACCAACTTTTGAGCAGGAAATAGCTGTAAAATCTCTTTCAGAGTTTCTGCTGTCCACACTGGCAGATGAAGTCTTTATCTTAAGAGGGTATGCTGGTACTGGTAAAACATCGTTGGTAGGGGCATTGGTGAAAACGATGGATCAGCTGCAGCAGAAATCTGTATTGTTGGCTCCTACAGGACGTGCGGCAAAAGTTTTTTCAGCGTATGCAGGACATCCGGCTTTTACTATTCATAAAAAAATATATAGACAACAATCTTTTTCTAATGAACTTAGTAACTTTTCGATCAATGACAATTTAGCTACCAATACATTGTTTATTGTCGACGAGGCTTCCATGATTTCAAACGAAGGACTGTCGGGCAGTATGTTTGGAACAGGACGTTTATTGGATGATTTGGTGCAATTTGTGTATTCGGGACAAGGTTGCCGACTCTTGTTGATGGGAGATACAGCACAGCTTCCCCCGGTAGGTGAGGAGTTGAGTCCTGCGCTTTTTGCTGATGCATTGAAAGGTTATGGACTTGAAGTACGTGAGATTGATCTTACCCAAGTGGTTCGCCAGGTGCAAGAATCCGGAATATTGTGGAATGCCACGCAGTTGAGGCAACTGATAGCGGAGGATGATTGTTATTCCTTACCTAAGATAAAAATAACAGGTTTTCCTGATATTAAACTGGTACCCGGAACTGAACTGATAGAAGAACTGACTAATTGTTACGATCATGATGGTATGGATGAAACGATTGTTGTCTGTCGATCTAATAAACGTGCGAACTTATATAATAATGGAATACGTGCACAAATTCTTTGGCGTGAAGATGAATTGAACACCGGAGATATGTTGATGATAGCCAAAAATAATTACTATTGGACGGAGAAATATAAGGAGATGGATTTTATAGCTAATGGAGAAATTGCAGTTGTCCGGCGTGTTCGTCGAACTCGTGAAATATATGGTTTTCGTTTTGCCGAAGTTACTCTCCGCTTTCCTGACCAGAATGATTTTGAATTGGATGCGAATCTATTATTAGACACTTTACATTCGGACTCACCCGCATTGCCGAAAGAAGACAATGACCGATTGTTCTATACAGTACTTGAAGATTATATAGATATTCCAAACAAAAGAGACCGGATGAAAAAGATGAAAGCCGATCCGCATTACAATGCTTTGCAGGTGAAATATGCCTATGCAATAACCTGTCATAAAGCGCAAGGCGGACAATGGCAGAATGTATTTTTAGATCAGGGGTGTATGACGGATGAGTATTTGACTCCGGATTATTTCCGGTGGTTGTATACAGCTTTTACTCGGGCGACAAAAACATTGTATTTGGTGAATTATCCGAAAGAGCAGGTGGAATAATCATGTCATAGCATGAATCACAAAAAAATGGAAGGTTTTCTCATAGAAAACCTTCCAAAAGGGAGAGGAATATAAAAGGGAGTTTAGTATAAATCTGATACTTTTGTGAAAGAAAATGGTCCAACAGGATGCTTATCTCCACTTTTTAGGTTATTATTGTCTTCATTTGAATCAGAACACAAAGGTACGATCATTAATTTCTTATCTGCTATTATACTTGTACCATTTAGTCCATATATGGTGAAGTTCGTATTAGATCTTAGTAATGTACTTTTTAAGAATGTGTCTGTTTTCTTTATTGTTGCAATGTTGCTTCCAAAAGATTGATAACGCCCATAAAGAGTATAAGTTTTACCATTTTCATTATAAAGTTCTTGTCCTCCAGCTACTTCTAACCTACCAGTTTGGCTATTGTATTGCATTTCGAAAGGATAGTCTTCTATTAACTCTTTAACATCTCCCCAACCATAAACATTATAAGTATGTCCCTTTTCTTTGGGTTCTATTCTTATAGTAAATTCTTCAGCACCACCGAATTGCCAATAATTTCCTTCAGCAAACCAATAAAGGGATTCGAGAGGTTTTATTTTCCATGTTCCAATATATGAGTCATAATTTATTCGTTCGACTACCTTAGGTTCTGCAGACGTTTTATCATATGTTTTTCCACTCCATACAACTTCTTCTCCATATAGTTTTTTACCGACTTCATTCAAGCCAAAACTATAATCAATAGAAGGGAGTAAATTATAAAATACCATGGCCCCATATCCATTAGATACAACTTTACCAAGATTTGTTTCTAAGAAGCTAGTTGAAGTAAAATAATTTTCGTTTTTTTGTCCCCCATCGTTCACTATGAAATTTAGATTTACAGGGCAAGGACCATACATCTCTCTTGGGACTTTTACAGTATTCTCACGATTGGTAGCATAACTTCCATATGAACCATAATACGTATAATCTATCATATCTACTACCTTTTGGTTTTCTACTACTATATCACCCGTAACTCTTGTTGTGCCATTAAGAGGAGGTGTTCCAAATTCATACACTGTAATGAGTTTGTCAGGCATTAGTCGCCGACATTCATAAATTAGTCTTGCATAATTATCTCCAGATGGAGCGTCAAATCCTTTATAGGTGTTTTGTAGATTATGTTTTTTATAATCTGCCCATTCGTCATCAAAATCTACACCATCTAATCCATAAGTCTCTACATAATATTTGATTTCTTTAGCAACACTGATTGCTGTTTCTTTGGAAAGGTTTGCAAGACCTACTCCATTACTTCCAAACATACTTAAGCAGACTTTAATACCTTTTTCTTGTAATGGGCGGATTAATTTGTCTGCGTTTTGAAATATATATTTGATATCATCTCCACATTCCAAAAATACACGCCCGGCTTCCGAACCAGATGGTTGAAAATTAAGTTTTGCTGCAAATATATGTACCACATCGAAGAACGGTTTTCCGCTTTCTTTCATTGTATACTCTCCTGCATTTAGTATATTGTCACTTTTTACTTCTATATAGCAGAAATTCTTAACCAGTCCTTTGCTTATATCAGGTATTTGTCCTTTGGGCCTAATCAAATA
>OIZF01001217.1_pt1 | contig 15687 bp, 8 predicted proteins | sample 1588471 | NCBI WGS metagenome assembly OIZF01 (sample SAMN03283279) | human gut metagenome | biome: human-associated habitat; material: feces | host: Homo sapiens | place: Peru | collected 2012
ATCAAGGAGACCGACCGCATCGAGGCACTGAAGCGCGAGCTGCGCAAGCTGGGCTTCGTGCTGCGCGACGAGAACGGCGACACGCTCGTCTGGGACGGCACGCGCTGCGAACCGACATTAGAGCCTATCGACACCTACGACGACCACCGCATGGCGATGGCATTCGCACCGGCGGCAATCGTGTTCCCCGGGCTGCGCATCAACGAGCCGCAAGTGGTGACGAAGTCGTACCCACAGTACTGGGAGGACATGCAGAAGGCAGGGTTCGAGGTGAAATGATGAGATTTGCACACTACTTCCATGGATTCCGCCAGGAGGTGCAGCAGTCTCAGCAGCACCAACCGAACAAGCGGTGAAGAAGCTCCCACGGAATACACCGAACACACAGAACCTCTTGCAGAGAAAGAAGTTTCCACTGATGACACGGATGGTCACAGATGTAGGAGGGTATGGCATCCCTGCCATACCCACGCTGACAAATTCTGTGGATTCTGTGAATTCCGTGGGAACAAAGCGCACCCTAAGCATCTGTGCAGATCTGTGAAATCCGTGGGAGAAAAGATATTCCCACAGAACGCACGGAACTCACAGAACCTCTTGCTGAGAAAGGACTCCCACAGATGGCACAGATGTAGGAGGGTATGGCATCCCTGCCATACCCACGCTGCCAAATTCTGTGGGAGAACAGCGCACCATAAGTATCTGTGTAAATCTGTGAAATCCGTGGGAGGACATCTCAGTAGGAGGTTCTGTGAATTCGGCGTATTCTGTGGGAGAATATCCCATAGCAGGTGGCGTGGGTATGGCAAGATGCCATACCCTCCTAAGGAGAAATCCGTGGGAGAAAAGATATTCCCACAGAACGCACGGAACTCACAGAAACTTCTGGCAGAGAAGAGCCTCCCACAGATGGCACGGATGCGCACAGATGTAGGAGGGTATGGCATTCCTGCCATACCCACGCTGCCAAATTCTGTGTATTCCGTGAATTCTGTGGGAGAACAGCGCACCCTAAGTATCTGTGCAGATCTGTGAAATCCGTGGGAGAATACACTCAACAAGAAGTTCTGTGCAAATCTGTGAAATCTGTGGGAGGACATAGCAGGCGGCGTGGGTATGGCAAGATGCCATACCCTCCTAAGGAGGAATCTGCGGGAGGATACCTAATAAAACTTTGAAGAGAATATGATAATATTAGTGATTTCGATAATTGTGCTCGGCATCATCGCCGCACTGATCGCCAAGCTGAGCAAGCACGACGGCGAGGAGAAGATAACCGTGGTGGAGACATGCGCCACATGCAACGGCACGAACGACAAGTGCGAGCAGGACTGCATGATGGAAGCCGCCACGAAGGACATCGTCTACTACGACGACGAGGAGCTCGACGCGTTCAGCGGTCGACCGTCAGACAGCTACACCGACGAGGAGGTGGAGCAGTTCAGCGAGGTGCTCTACACCATGCGCCACGAGGAGATAGCCGACTGGTGCCGCAGTCTGACACTGCGCGGTATCAACCTGCCCGACCAGATAAAGGACGAAACATTCATGCTCAGGGAGGGTTAAGGCAATAAAACGCCACAAACAGAGTTATTTATACGTGAAACTATTTAAGACAAGACATATTATACCCATCCTTCTCGCAGCTGTATTGGTGGTTGCGACAGGATGCTCTACGCAGAAAAACACCGCGCGCACACGCTGGTGGCACTCGTTCAAGGCGCGTTATAACACTTATTATAACGGCTCGTTGGCGTATATCGATGCCTCATTAGAGAAAGAGGAAGGCAACAAGGACAACTTCACCGAGCTCATTCCGCTCTACACCGTGAGCAACAAGAACAGCCGGGAGATTGGCAAGTCGAACTACGACCGCGCCATCGAGAAGTGTCAGAAGATCATCAAGCTGCACAGCATAAAACGCCGACCGCAGTGGACGAAGCAGCGCAAGAAGACAGCGAAGGACTTGGAGTGGCTCTCGCGCCGCGAGTACAACCCGTTCCTTTGGAAGGCGTGGTTGCTCATGGGACGTTCGCAGTTCTACAAGGGAGCGTTCGACGAGGCAGCTGCCACGTTCAACTACATGAGCCGACTGTACAAGACGCAGCCTGCCATCTACGCCAAGTCGAGAGCATGGCTCGCCAAGTGCTACATCGAGGAGGGTTGGCTCTACGATGCCGAGGACGTGATACGCAACATGCAGCGCGACTCCATCCACTGGTCGGCACGCAAGGAGTGGGACTACACCTACGCCGACTACTACATACACGCGGGCGAATACGAGAAAGCTATACCCCACCTGCGCAACGTCATCAAGCATGAGATGCGACGCAAGCAGCGCGCACGCGAGTGGTTCCTCATGGGACAGATGCAGGCAGCGTTGGGCAACAACGTGGAGGCGATGAAGGCGTTCAAGCACGTGACGAAGCTCAACCCACCCTACGAGCTGGAGTTCAACGCACGCATCTGCATGACGGAGGTGATGTCCGTAGGACAATCGAAGAAGATGATTGGCAGACTGAAGCGTATGGCACGCTCGGACAAGAACAAGGAATACCTCGACCAGGTGTACTACGCCATCGGCAACATATACCTCGCACAGAGCGACACCGCACAAGCCATCAACGCCTACGAGCGCGGAGCGGCTAAAGCCACGCGCTCGGGCATAGAGAAGGGCGTGCTGCTGCTGAAGCTCGGCGACATCTACTGGGACAAGGAGCGCTACAACGACGCGCAACGCTGCTACGGTCAAGCCATCGGTATGCTCGACAAAGAGCGCAAGGACTACGAGGAGCTGTCGAACCGCTCGAAGATTCTGGACGACCTCGTGCCGTACACCGACGCCATACACCTGCAGGACTCACTGCAGTCGCTCGCCAAGATGAGCGAGAGCGACCGCAACGCTGCCATCGACCGCACCATCGAGGCACTGAAGAAGAAGGAGAAGGAGGAACGCCGACTGCAGGCAGAGCAGGACGCGCAGAACCAGATGAACGGCGGCAACGACATGGCGCAGAACAACCAGTTCGGCAACAACACAACGATGCAGAACCAGCAAAACCTGCAGAACCAGCGCAACGCGCAGTGGTACTTCTACAACCAGATGGCGGTGAGCCAGGGTAAGGCGGCGTTCCAGAAGCAATGGGGCAAGCGCGAGAATGTGGACGACTGGCAGCGCGTGAACAAGACGGTGGTGGCGTTCCAGACCGACAAGCCGGAACTCACCGAGGAGCAGCAGGACTCCATAGCGCAGGCAGAAGCAATAGCCGACTCGCTCGCACTCATCGCTGACAGCGCACAGAACGACCCACACAAGCGCGAGTACTACATGGCGCAGATACCATTCACGGAGGAGCAGGTGGCAGAGAGTAACGGCATCATCGCCGAAGGACTCTACAACTCGGGTGTCATCTTCAAGGACAAGCTCGACAACCTGCCGCGAAGCGAGAAGCAGTTCATGCGACTCATCGGCGGCGACTATCCCAACTTTGAGAAGAAAGCGGAGGCTTACTATCACCTCTACCTATTATATATGCGCAAGGGCGACCGACAGACCGCCGACTCGTACGTGGCACGACTCGAGCAGGAGTACCCCGAAAGCGAGTGGACAACACTGCTCACCGACCCCAACTTCGTGGAGAACGCGCGTCTCGGCGTGCACCTCGAAGACTCGCTGTACGCCGCTACATACGATGCGTTCAAGGCGGCGCGCTACAAGGAGGTGCGCGGCAATGTCAGCGTGTCCGAACAGCGGTTCCCGTTGGGTGCCAACCGCGACAAGTTCCTCTTCATCGGTGGTCTGGGCAAGCTGAACGACGGCGACTACGAGGGTTGCATCGACGACCTGAACACGGTAGTGAAGAAGTATCCGCAAAGCCCTATAGCCATAATGGCAGGCATGATAGTGAAGGGCGTGAACGAGGGTAGACAACTGCAAGGTGGCAAGTTCGACCTCGAGAATATCTGGGAGCGACGCTCGCAGGTGCTCAACGAAAGCGACTCGACGGCGGTGCGCGAGTTCTCTAACGACCGCAACGCTGCGTTCATATACATGATAGCGTACCGCCCCGACTCGATAGATGCCAACCGTATGCTCTTCGAGCTGGCTCGCTACAACTTCACATCGTTCATGGTGCGCAACTTCGACATAGAGGTGGAGCAGGCGGACGGACTGAACCGTATGCTCGTGAAGGGTTTCCGCAACTACGACGAGGCACTGCAGTACGCACGCCAGCTACAGAAGCAGAAGCAGCTGATGAAGCTCGTGGGCAAGAGTCGACAGATAGTAATCAGCGACGTGAACCTGCCGCTGCTCGGCAAGCAGTTCAGCTACGCCGACTACGCCGAGTTCTACGAGAAGAACTTCGCTCCGCTTAAGATAGCAACGGAGGATCTGCTCGACATTCCGGAAGAACCAGTCGTTGAGCCAGACGAACAGAAGACGACAAAGCAGCGCGACGACTTCGAGGAGGAGCCTGCGAACAACCAGAACACTACGAACACATTCTTCGACGAAGAGCCTCAACCTGCGGAAAAGCCGTCGACTGAGGGTGGCGTGGTGAACATCGAGGACGAACAACCTCAGGAGCCTGCTACAGAAACTGTGGTTGAGGAAGAACCGAAGCCGGAGGTCAAGGAGGAGCCTGCAACGACTGTTGTTGAGGAACCGAAGCCGGAGGTCAAGGAAGAGTCTGCAACGACTGTTGTAGAGGAACCGAAGCCAGAGGTTAAGAAAGAGCCCAAGCCGATAGTAAAGGAAGAACCCAAGCAGTTGGAGGACGACTTCTACTTCGGCGAAGATCCTCAGCCCAAGCAGGGCACGCCGAGCAAGAAGCAGAACAACAAGCAGACGGAGAACTTCGACGACGACGAGTATTACGACCTCGACGGTTTTTAACAAAAAAAGAAAGAGCATTATGAGCAACGGATATTTACTGTGGGTAGACGACGAGATTGAACTCTTGCGCGCCCACATCATCTTCCTTCAGAGCAAAGGATACGAGGTGGTGACCGTGAGCAACGGCACCGACGCCATCGAAGAGTGCAAGCAGCACAAGTTCGACCTGGTGCTGCTCGACGAGATGATGCCCGGCATCAGCGGACTCGAAACGCTGCAGCAGATAAAGGAGCTGTCGCCTGCCACACCCGTAGTGATGGTGACGAAGAGCGAGGAGGAGAACATCATGGATCAGGCTATCGGCTCGAAGATAGCCGACTATCTGATAAAGCCTGTGAACCCCAACCAGATCCTGCTCACGCTGAAGAAGAACATACATCGCAAGCAGATTGTGTCGGAGGTGACGCAGACGGGCTATCAGCAGAACTTCCAGGACATATCAATGCAGATAATGAACTGCAACACGATAGACGACTGGAAGGATGCGTACCGCCGACTGGTACACTGGGAACTGGAGCTTAGCTCTACGGACAGCAACATGACCGAGATGCTGCAGATGCAGAAGGAGGAAGCAAACAACGGCTTCGCCAAGTTCATAAAGAAGCACTACATGTCGTGGGTGGCACCGGGCGTAACCGAACGCCCACTAATGAGCCCGGATATCTTCAAGCGCAAGGTATTCCCTGCGATAAACGAGGGCGAGAAGGTGTTCCTCATCGTCATCGACAACTTCCGCTACGACCAGTGGCGCGTGCTGTCGAAGGAGATTGGCAACATGTTCGACATCGAGGAGGACATGTACACCAGCATCCTGCCGACGGCTACGCAGTACGCACGCAACGCTATCTTCTCGGGCTTGATGCCCGAACAGATAGAGAAGATGTTCCCCGAGCTGTGGGTGGACGAGGACGAAGACGAGGGCAAGAACCTCAACGAGGAACCGCTCATACGCACGCAGATAGAACGCTACCGCCGCCACGACTCGTTCTCGTATCACAAGGTGAACGACTCGACGGGTGCCGACAAGCTGCTTGCACGCCTCAACGAGCTGACAAAGAACGACCTCAACGTTATCGTGGTCAACTTCATCGATATGCTCTCGCACGCAAGAACGGAGTCGAAAATGGTGCGCGAACTCGCAAACAACGAGTCGGCTTACCGCTCGATAACGCTCTCGTGGTTCCGCCATTCGGTCATGGCTGACCTGCTCAACGCACTCTCGCAGATCGACTGCCGCATCATCATCACCACCGACCACGGCAGTATCCGTGCGTCGAAGCCGGTGAAGATAATCGGCGACCGCAACACGAACACCAACCTGCGCTATAAGCTGGGCAAGAACCTCAACTGCCAATCGAAGGAAGTGTTCGTCATCAAGAACCCACAGGAGGCGCAGCTGCCCGCACCGAACATCAGTACGTCGTACATGTTCGCCACCGGCAGCACGTTCTTCGCCTACCCCAACAACTACAACTACTACGTGTCGTACTACAAGGACACGTTCCAGCACGGCGGCATCTCGCTCGAAGAGATGCTCATACCGCTGATAACACTAAAGGGAAGAAAATAAAAAAAGCTGCGAGCAGCTTACTGTTATAATAGAAAAACGAAAAAACTATGGAAATAAAAATCAACTCTCTGGCAGACATCAACGAGGCTGCCAAAACATTTGTAGAGAATATGGGCGACGGCAAGGTGTTCGCCTTCTACGGCAAGATGGGCGCAGGCAAGACTACTTTCGTGAAGGCTGTCTGCGAGTGCTTGGGCGTAGACGACGTTATCACTTCGCCCACGTTCGCCATCGTGAACGAATACACTTCAGCCACAACCGGCGACGCGATATACCACTTCGACTTCTACCGCATAAAGAAGCTCGAAGAGGTGTACGACATGGGCTACGAGGACTACTTCTACAGCGGTTCGCTGTGCTTCCTGGAGTGGCCGGAGCTGATAGAAGACCTGCTGCCCGAGGACGCAACGAAGGTTACTATCGAAGAGACTGCGGACGGTTCGCGCATAGTGAAGTTCTAAACTACTTGAACGCGACGCGGTAGGTGCAGCCGTTCTTCCAGTTGCTGCAGCCGTAAGCCGTCTTACCTTTTATGATTGTACCCTTGCCGCAAACGGGGCAAGTGGTGCCGATTATACTGTCGTCAGCCGACGGCTCGCTTGTTGCGGGTTGCGGTGAGGCGGCAGCTTTTTTTGTTGATGCAGTCGACGACGTTGCTGCAGACTTTGCTGCGGCTTTCTTCGGCGCAGCAGTCTTTTTCTTTTTTGCCTTCTTCAAGTCCTCGTCGGTGGTGATGGTGACACGGCGGTTGCTGTTGTCGCGCAGCACGTCGTACACAATCTCCGTCACCTGTTGCTTCAGCTCGTTGATAAAGTCGGCAGCCTCATACTTCTTGTGCTCTATATCGCGGAGCTTCTTCTCCCAGATGCCGGTCAGCTCGCAACTCTTTAGCAGTTCTTCGTGGATGATGTCAATCAGTTCGATACCGGTAGCCGTGGCGATGAGGTTCTTGCGCTCGCGACGTATGTAGTGGCGTTTGAATAGCGTCTCGATGATGCCAGCACGCGAAGACGGTCGTCCGATACCGTTCTCCTTCAGCGCAGCACGCAGCGTCTCATCGTCGACGAACTTGCCGGCGGTCTCCATGGCACGCAGTAGCGTAGCCTCGGTGTAGTACTTCGGCGGTGTGGTCCACTTCTCGGTGAGCGTAGGCGTGTGCGGTCCGCTCTCGCCCTTTACGAATGTGGGCAGAGTGCGCTCCTCGTCCTGCTTGTCGTCATCGTCTGACGACGGTTGTGGGTTGAGGGGTTGAGATGTTGAGGGGTTGAGGTGTTGAGGTGTTGAGGTTTGTTGTTGAGCGTAGATGATGCGCCAACCTGGCTCCAATATCTCCTTTCCGCTCACCTTGAACTCCACATCCTCCACCTTGCCGAGCACGGTGGTGGTAGAGAACTTGCAGTCGGGATAGAACACAGCGATGAAGCGACGCGCAATGAGGTCGTAGACGTTGCGCTCCATGTCGCTGAGTGCAGACGCAGGCACGCCGGTCGGGATGATGGCGTGGTGGTCGGTCACCTTAGATGTGTCGAAGACACGCTTCGACTTGGGCAACTTCTTGCCGGCAAGCGGCTGTATATACAGCTCGTAACCGCGCATACCGGTGAGTATGCCGGCACACTTCGGGTAGATGTCATCGCTCAGGAACTGCGTGTCGACACGCGGATAGGTGGTGAGCTTGCGCTCGTAGAGCGACTGTATGAGGTTGAGCGTTGTCTCGGCACTGTATGAGAACTTGCGGTTGCACTCCACCTGCAGCGAGGTGAGGTCGAAGAGGCGTGGAGGAGCCTCGTTGCCGTTCTTCTTCGACACGCCTGTCACCTCGAACGGCTTGTCGGCGATGGTGGCGAACGCCTGCTCGCCCTCCTCTTTCGTCGTGAACTTGCCCTTTGTGGCTGTGAAGAGTGTGTCGCGATAGATAGTGGAGAGCACCCAATAAGGCTCTGGCTCAAACGAGTCGATCTCCTTCTGTCGGTTCACGATGAGCGCGAGCGTGGGTGTCTGCACACGTCCGATGCTGAGCACCTGTCGGTTCTGTCCGTACTTGAGCGTGTAAAGACGCGTGGCGTTCATGCCCAAGAGCCAGTCGCCGATGGCACGGCTCAGTCCGGCAACGTACAGCGGCTGGTACTCACTCTGATCCTTGAGCGAGTTGAAGCCCTCGCGGATAGCCTCGTCGGTCATCGACGAAATCCAAAGACGCTTCACCGGGCACTTAGCCTGAGCCTTCTGCATCACCCAACGCTGTATCAGCTCACCCTCCTGACCGGCGTCACCACAGTTGACGATGCAGTCGGCAGCCTGCATGAGACGCTCGATGACACTGAACTGGCGCTTGATGCCGTCGTCGTCGATGAGCTTGATACCGAAGCGCGGCGGTATCATCGGCAACGCCGAGAGACTCCAGTGCTTCCAGTTCTCGGTGTAGTCGTTGGGCTCTTTCAGCGTGCAGAGGTGGCCGAAGGTCCACGTCACTTGGAAGCCATTGCCCTCCATGTATCCATTGTGAGAGGTGGTGGCACCCAATATGCGGGCTATATCTTTGGCTACGCTTGGTTTCTCGGCTATGCAGACTATCATTTGTTTCTGTTTTTAAAATTAAATACGAAGTGCAAAGTTACTTAAAATTATTGAGTTTCGCACGCCAAGCTCCATATATCTTGCGCAATTACGCAGCGGATACAATCCGCTATATTTCCTCCGGAAGCACGCCCGAGGCGTTGCTTCCGAAAGAAATTTTGGTCTTTTAGCGTTTTTTTTTTACACTAATTAACACTTTTCCGCCCGTTTGTATCACTAATCTAAACTATTTAGACTAACTTTGCAACGTTTGCGTTATGCATACACACAAAAAACAAAGACATATCAAACGCATACTTACAACAACGATAATATTTAGAGAGTGAGAGAGTAATTATAAATTAGTGTTCATCAACCCCAAAATGAAGAATAATGAGTAACACAATACATAGCCCACACGAGAACAAACTATTGAAGATGTCAGTATTGCTTGGTGATCTCATCATCATCAATCTATTGTACTGGCTGTTTTGTTGCGTTTTAAAATATGACACCGACATCGACGCAATGCGCCAAACGATGGTGGTAGGCTCTATCGTATATTTAGCTTGCACAATGGACTATGGTGTCGTGCTGCATCATCGCAAGGTGAGCAACCACCAGATTATCATGCGTGTGATGCAGAACTTCTTCGTAAGTGCAATCGGTTGCTTTCTCATGTTCGCCATCGGCGACTTCCAACACATGCCGTTATTCAGAATGATAGAGTTTTGGATGACTGCATTCGTCGGTGTTTCTATCTTCCGCATCATAACACGTCAGGTTGTTGCAGCATGGCGACGTATGCCGAAGCACGCCCATAACGTGGTGTTCGTAGGAAGCAACAGCAACGTGCGCAACATGTATCGCCAGATGACCACACCAAACGACTTAGGTTTCAACGTGCTGGGCTACTTCGACCACCAACCCAACGAGAAATTCTCCGAGCTATGCACATATCTCGGCACACCGCAGGATATGCCAGAGGTGCTGAAGGAGCACAGCAACGTACACGAATTGTACTGCTGTCTGCCCTCACGCTTCAGCGAGGAAATCCTTGAAGTGATACGCTACTGCGAGCATCACTTCATCCACTTCTATTCGATGCCCAACGTCAGCAACTATCTACACCATCGTATGCACCTCAAAGTGCTGGGCGACGTACCTTACTTGAGTCTATACAACGAGCCGCTGAGCCTCATCGAGAACCGCTTGATAAAGCGCACGTTCGACTTCGTGGTGTCGCTGACATTCCTCTGCACGCTCTTCCCCATCATACTCGCCGTTGTGGCTATCGTTACGAAGACAACAATGCCAGGACCGTTGTTCTTCCGACAGAAGCGCACCGGACTTAACGGCAAGGAGTTCTACTGCCTGAAGTTCCGCAGCATGAAGGTGAACAAGGATGCCGACAAGCTGCAAGCCACAAAGGACGACCCACGCAAGACGAAGTGGGGCAACATAATGCGCAAGACAAACATCGACGAGCTGCCACAGTTTATCAACGTACTGTTAGGACAGATGAGTATCGTGGGACCACGCCCGCACATGGTGAAGCACACCAACGACTACTCGAAGCTCATCGACAACTACATGGTGCGCCACTATATCAAGCCTGGCATCACCGGTTGGAGCCAGGTGAACGGCTTCAGAGGCGAGACAAAATACCTCTCGCAGATGGAGGGACGTGTGGCTGGCGACATCTGGTACTTGGAGCATTGGAGCGTATGGCTCGACATATATATAATGTATAAGACCGTGGCTAACGTCATCGTTGGCGATAAGCAGGCGTTTTAAGATATGAAAGGCACACCCAACGGTGTGCCTTTTTTGTTGGCGTAACGAAATTGTAACAGTTTAGTAGTACGTGTGAATACAATTATATATAACTTTGCAAGCATAACAAAGACATAGCAGTTATGAAACAAAACCAGAAAATCCTCGTTGTTGACGACGAGCAAGACTTGCTCGAAATCCTCAAGTTCAATCTCGAAACAGAAGGCTACGAGGTGCAGACCGCCACATCAGCCGAAGAGGCACAGACGCTCGACATAGCATCGTTCGACTTGCTGCTGCTCGACGTAATGATGGGCGGCATGTCGGGGTTCGCCCTCGCCCGACTGCTGAAGGACGACCCACAGACAGCCCGCGTGCCTATCATCTTCCTCACAGCCCGCGACACAGAGAACGACACCGTGACGGGATTTAACCTCGGTGCCGACGACTATATATCGAAGCCATTCTCGCTGCGCGAGGTGATGGTGCGCGTGCGTGCCGTGTTGCGCCGCACAGCCACTGAGAACGAGGAGGAAGAGGCGCACCTCATCACCTACCAAGGCATCGTGATGAACCTCGACAAGAAGACCGTAGCCATCGACGGCGAGGAGATAGCGTTCACGAAGACCGAGTTCGAACTGCTTCACTTGCTGCTCGACGAGCGCGGACGTGTGTTCTCGCGCCAGGAACTCATCGACCGCGTATGGCCGAAGGACGTGCTGGTGCTCGACCGCACCGTGGACGTGAACATCACACGCCTGCGCAAGAAGATAGGTCGCTTCGCGAAGTGCATCGTGACACGTCTCGGATTCGGTTACTACTTTGACGCATAGGAGGGTATGGCATCCTGCCATACCCACGCAACCCACTACGAACTATTGGCGTGGGTATGGCAGGATGCCATACCCTCCTACCTACTACAAACCACCTGCGTGGGTATGGCAGGATGCCATACCCTCCTACCTACTACGAACCACCAGCGTGGGTATGGCAGGATGCCATACCCTCCTACCTACTACAAACAACCTGCGTGGGTATGGCAGGATGCCATACCCTCCTAAATTACTAATTATGAAAATATCTGTCGGCAAAAAACTATACCTCAGCATTCTCTCGGTGTTCCTTGTGTTCGCCGTGGCGTTCATCGTGTTCCAGCAGGAGCGCGAGAAGCAGTTCAAGATTGACACGCTCAACCTGAAGCTGCAAGACTACAACTCGCGCATGGAGGAATATCTGCGCCTCTTCCCCGACTTCTCAGAGGAGGCACTCGACCACTATGTAGAAACCCACTACATACAGAATATACGCGTGACGCTGATACGCGCCAACGGCGATGTGCTCTACGACAGCAAGCTAAAGGACTACTCGCACATCAACAACCACTCTACACGCCCAGAGATAGCATCGGCACTGAAGTATGGTGCAGGTTCTACCGTCGACCGCAATAGCGAGACCGTACACGGCGACTTCTTCTACTCTGCCACCTACTTTCCCAAGCAGCAGCTCATCATACGCTCCGCCCTGCCCTACACGAGCGACCTCGCACGCTCGCTGCAAGCCGACCAGCACTACATCTGGTTCGCCATAGGAGCCATACTGCTGCTCACCATCATACTCTACCGCTTCATCAGCCGACTGAGCGACAACATCACGACGCTGCGCACGTTCGCCTCAAGAGCCGACCACAACGAGTCGCTCGAAACGGAAGACCTCGCCGTGTTCCCCAACGACGAACTGGGCGAGATAGCCGAGCGCATCATCAAGATATACAAGCGACTGCAGACCACACGCCGCGAGCAAGACGTGCTGAAACGACAGCTCACGCAGAACATCGCACACGAGCTGAAGACACCCGTGGCAAGCATACAGGGCTATCTGGAGACCATCCTCGAGAACCCGAACATCAACGATGCCACACGCGAGCAGTTTCTGCAGCGTAGCTACGCGCAGAGCCAGCGACTCACCTCGCTGCTGCAGGACATTTCTACGCTCAACCGCATGGACGACGCACCGGAGATGATGAGCGAGGAGAACGTGAACATATCGGACATCGTATCGAACATACAGAAGGAGACGGCACTGCAACTGCAGCAGAAGGAGATGAAGTTCTGCAACCGCTTGCAGCCGAACATCGTGGTGCGAGGCAGCACGAGTCTGCTCTACAGCGTGTTCCGCAACCTCACCGACAACGCCATCGCCTACGCCGGTGTGGGCACAACGATAACCATAGATGCAGAGCTAAGCTCCGACGAGCTGTTCGACGAACACCGCAAGTGGCACTTCACCTTCTCCGACAACGGCGTGGGCGTGCCATCGGAGCATCTGTCACGCATCTTCGAACGCTTCTACCGCGTGGACAAAGGACGCTCGCGCAAGATGGGCGGCACCGGACTCGGGCTCGCCATCGTGAAGAACGCCGTACTGTTGCACGGCGGAACTATCAGCGCACACAACAACGAGGAGGGAGGACTTCGATTCGAGTTCACACTCAGAGCTTAAACCATCCGCATCGACCATTGCAGACATCTGCGTCGACCGTTGCAGACATCCGCGTCGACCGTTGCAGACATCCGCGTCGACCGATGCAGACATCCGCGTCGACCGTCGCAGACATCCGCGTCGACCGATGCGGATGCTCTGCCCTTTACCTACACACCCGAGAATATTCACAAACTATCTATCAAATAATCAAAATAACCATGCAAACATGCGCTCATTTTGCTAAAAAGTCGTAACTTTGCAGACAACAAAATGTTTTTCATCCAAAACAATATACAAGCAGTATGATTCTATTTTTCATGACTCCAAGCAAGAGCGTGATTGCTACAGCAGCAGATCACAAGCTCTCACAAGACGAGATCAATGAACTGTGTTGGCTTTACGGCGGTGCCACTCTCATCGAGGGTGAGACTGTCGAGGGCTTCTTTGTGGGTCCACGCCGCGAAATGATTACTCCATGGAGTACGAATGCCGTAGAGATAACTCAGAATATGAGCCTCCACGGCATTTCGCGTATTGAGGAGTACTTCCCCGTAAGCTCGAAAGATGCCGACCACGACCCTATGTTGCAGCGCATGTACGAGGGTCTCGACCAAGACATCTTCACAGTGAACCACGAGCCGGAACCAATCAAGCGCGTGGAGGACATAGAAGAATACAACGAGCAGGAGGGTCTGGCACTCTCAGCCGAGGAGATTGAGTATCTGCACAAGATAGAGAAAGAGCTGGGCCGCCCGTTGACAGACTCTGAAATCTTCGGTTTCGCACAGATCAACTCTGAGCACTGCCGCCACAAGATCTTCGGCGGTACGTTCATCATCGACGGCAAGGAGATGGAGTCGTCGCTGTTCGCTATGATCAAGCAGACAACAAAGGAGAACCCCAACAAGATTCTCTCTGCATATAAAGACAATGTGGCTTTTGCGCAGGGTCCGGTTGTGGAGCAGTTCGCACCGCACGACCAGTCGACATCCGACTACTTCCAGGTGAAGGACATCGAGAGCGTTATCTCGCTGAAGGCTGAGACACACAACTTCCCGACTACCGTGGAGCCGTTCAACGGTGCAGCTACCGGTACGGGTGGCGAGATTCGCGACCGTATGGGTGGCGGTGTAGGCTCATGGCCTATCGCCGGAACAGCCGTGTACATGACAGCCTATCCGCGTCTTAAGGACGACGACGACCTCACACGCGACTGGGAGGACATCATGCCCGTACGCAAGTGGTTGTATCAGACACCGGAGCAGATTCTCATCAAGGCTTCTAACGGTGCGTCAGACTTCGGCAACAAGTTCGGTCAGCCGCTCATCACAGGTTCGGTGCTCACCTTCGAGCATCAGGAAGGCGCAGAGAAGTACGCTTACGACAAGGTAATCATGCTCGCCGGCGGCGTAGGCTACGGCACAAAGCGCGACTGCCTGAAGAAGGAGCCGCAGAAGGGCAACAAGGTTGTCGTTGTAGGTGGCGACAACTATCGCATCGGCTTGGGTGGCGGTTCGGTATCTTCTGTTGACACAGGTCGCTACAGCAACGGCATCGAGCTGAACGCTGTGCAGCGTGCCAACCCCGAGATGCAGAAGCGTGCATACAACCTCGTTCGCGCTCTGTGTGAGGAGGATGTAAACCCGGTGGTTTCTATCCACGACCACGGCTCAGCTGGTCACCTCAACTGTCTCTCGGAGCTTGTAGAGGAGTGCGGTGGTGAGATCGATATGAGCAAGCTGCCTATCGGCGACAAGACACTGTCTGCAAAGGAAATAATCGCCAACGAGAGCCAGGAGCGCATGGGCTTGCTCATCGACGAGAAGCACATCGACCACGTACGTCGCATCGCAGAGCGCGAGCGTGCTCCGCTGTACGTAGTGGGCGAGACAACCGGCGACGCTCACTTCTCATTCAAGCAGGGCGACGGCGTGAAGCCTTTCGACCTCGACGTGGCTCAGATGTTCGGTCACTCGCCGAAGACTATCATGCGCGACGAGACCGTAGAGCGCCACTACCGCGACGCAGAATATACACACGAAGAGACATCGGAGAACGGCAAGGACGACGTTCTCGACAAATACGTAAGCCGCGTGCTGCAGCTTGAAGCTGTGGCTTGTAAGGACTGGTTGACAAACAAGGTGGACCGCTCCGTAACCGGTAAGATCGCACGCCAGCAGTGTCAGGGCGAGATTCAGCTGCCGCTCTCAGACTGCGGTGTTGTAGCACTCGACTACCGCGGCAAGAAGGGTATCGCTACGGCTCTCGGACACGCTCCGCAGGCTGGTTTGGCATCACCCGAGGCTGGTTCTGTACTCTCTGTAGCAGAGGCTCTGACCAACATCGTCTGGGCTCCGCTCGCTGACGGACTGAACAGCCTTTCGCTCTCTGCCAACTGGATGTGGCC
>OIZF01001224.1_pt1 | contig 15646 bp, 15 predicted proteins | sample 1588471 | NCBI WGS metagenome assembly OIZF01 (sample SAMN03283279) | human gut metagenome | biome: human-associated habitat; material: feces | host: Homo sapiens | place: Peru | collected 2012
TTTGTATTTTCCTATTCTTCATACAGTTTATCATATTAAAATTCAAATGTAAACTATAGCATTACATTTAAATTTTTAAAAAGAGGTATTTAAAATACCCCCCCCCCGTTTACAAATAGCAAACACCAAAAAATTCACTATCTACAAACTATATTACTATTTTTATTTACATATCTATCTTATCAAAAATCTTATAACTTTTCAATTATTAAAAATAATTTTTTAACAAATGATTTAATTCTACAGCATATTCCATTGGTAATTCTTCTTTAAATTTATCTAAAAAGCCCATTATAATCAATTCTTTTGCTTTTTCTTCATTAATTCCTCTTGTCATTAAATAGAATAGATTTTCTTCACTAATCTTAGAAACAGTTGCTTCATGAAGTAAAGAGGAAGTAGAATTTTCAATAATATTAGTTGGAATAGTATCACTTTTAGAAACTTCATCTAGCAAAATAGTATCACATTTAATTGTACTTTTAGAATATTCCGCATCTTTTACAATTTTAACTAGGCCTCTATAAGTGGCATTTCCACCTTTTAAAGCAATCGATTTACTAATAATATTACTCTCTGTCTCTGGATATAAGTGTATCATTTTAGCACCAGTATCTTGAATTTGATTGGTTGTAGCAACAGCAATACTAATACAATTTCCTTTAGCCCTTTTTCCATTTAAAATGCAAGCAGGATATTTCATGTTGATGCCTGAGCCAATATTACCATCAATCCATTCCATTAAGCCATCCTCTTCTACAATAGCTCTTTTAGTAACTAAATTATAAACATCTGTAGACCAGTTTTGAATTGTTGTATAACGACATTTTGCATTTTTTTTCACATAGATTTCTACCACTGCTGCATGTAAAGAATCACTCGTATAAGTAGGAGCAGTACATCCTTCCATATAATGTAAAGAACTATTTTCGTCAACAATAATAATGGTTCTTTCAAATTGTCCCATATTTCTACTGTTAATTCTAAAATAACTCTGTAATGGTCGATCAATGGTTGTATTTTTAGGTACATAAATAAAAGTACCTCCACTCCATACAGCGCCATTTAAAGCCGTATATTTATTTTCATCATATTTTACTAAATGATTAAAGTATTCCTTAAATAATTCTGGATATTTTTGTAAAGCTGTATCAGTCGAACAAAAAATAACATTTTTCTCTTCTAATTCTTTAATCATATTATGATAAACAACTTCACTTTCAAACTGAGCACCAACACCGTCCAAATATTTTTTCTCAGAGTCAATTAACCCAACATGTTCAAAAGTTTCTTTTGCTTCTTTATCTACTTTAGACCAATCATTTTCAATCTTATCACTAATTCTTTTATAATAAGTAATCAAATCAAAGTTTAAATGAATTTCAGGGCCAAAATTAGGATTTCCTAACTCTTTAAATTTCTGATAAGATTTTACTCTAAAATCAGTCATCCATTCAGGTTCTTTTTTTATTTCTGATATTTTCTTTACAATATCTTCATTAAGATTTTTATATTCCATAACATCACCCCTACTTTTTTATTTTATTTACTACTTTTTCAAATCCCCACCAAGGTAAAAGAGCACATTTTTTTCGATTTGGTTGTTTGTAAATATCATCATAAACAGCGGATTCTTCTAATATGTCCTCATCATAAGATTCTTCATTAATCATTTGATTAAAATTCTTATAAATTTCAATTGCTTCTTCTAAAGTTTTTCCTATTAGCGTATGTATCATAATCGAAGTAGAACTTGTACAAATAGCGCATGCTTCCCCATCAAATCTGGCATCCACAATCTTATTATTTTCTACTTTAACCATTAGATTAATTTCATCAATACAAGATTCATTATTTGTATTTACCAATATATAACTATCATCATCTATTAAACCTCTATTAACAGGATTTTGATAATGTTCTAAAATGACTTCTCTTTTAACATTTTGATCCATAATATCACCAATAATAGTTTAACACTCATATTTATAAAAAACAAGAAAAACGCTATATGAAACACTCTATTTCAAAAGAAAAAGAGACTTATCTAGCCTCTACAATTAATTTAATAGCCGTTCTTTCATCTCCATCAATTACAATATCAGTAAAAGCTGGAATACAAACTAAATTTTTGCCAGATGGTGCGACAAAACCCCTCGCAATAGCAATTGCTTTAATTGCTTGATTAAGTGCTCCAGCTCCAATTGCTTGAATTTCTACCATTCCTTTTTCTCTAAATACATTAGCTAATGCTCCTGCTACTGAATTGGGGTTTGATTTAGAACCAACTTTAAGTGTTTCCATAATTATTTAATCATTCCTTTCTACAGTAATATATATGTAAAAAAGAAAAAAAAGATGTCAATACCATCTTAATAAATTTTATTATTTTCAGATTGTTTTACATAATCCAAATAGATTTTATCTAAAGTTTTAGAAGATAATGGTAAATTTTGATATTTATTTTTATCTCTAAATATATAGGGGCTAGATACAGTATTACTTAAAAAATCATTAACTTCTTCTTTTTCTGGGTTTTCATCTATCAAAAAATTCATCATATCAACTTGAATTTTATCCAAAGAGCTTTGACCCTGTTTAGAAAAACGAACTTTCATATTACGATTTGCTTCTTCATTCATTTTTCTAAATAAACTTCCTTGTTTAACAGATTTATCTCTAATTGTTTGAGTTATGATTTCTGGTTTTTTTTGAAAAAAAGCTTTTTGTAAAGTTGCTACATCAAATATTCTACAGAATAAATTAGCATACACATATTCATCTGATTCAAAATATTCTTGACTTCTATTTTCTTGCGTAATATTGATTGTTAACATTTCACGAAAGCCTTTGTTTAATGCTTCATACAAATTACTTCCAAAACCACTTGTTTTAGTTTTACTATCATAAAAAGATATTTGAAGAACCATATCCATAAACAAATTTTTAGGATTGATATCTGATCGTTCTAAATACTTCTTATTGACAATAATAGTATTACTTAAACCATTATATCTGTAATCATCTATACTATCATCAAAAGTACTAGCAAATTCAATAGTAACACCACTAATTCTATTTTGTACTTCATGAACATCAAGAAATTCATCTAATGGAGCTACCTCTTCCATTCTAAGTGTTAATCTCTCATAATTTCTTTGAATACTTTGTTTTATTTCATCTAGGTTTTGCATATTATCACCTATAAGTAATTTTACCATATTTTAATTAGAATTGCTATATAAAATATTTAAAAATATAATAATAAAATATGAAAATTCATATATAAAATTAAATTTCACCCTTAATTAGGATTTAAATTTTTAAAGAATTTAGTAGAATTTAACCATTTGAAATATCATAATAACTTCTTGATGATACTTATCGTTTTTAGTTATGTATAACAATGCTTAACAATTTGCTCATTTTAGAAATAAATACAATGATGTTTTCAATTCATATGACAAAAAGAGCTTTTTAATATATAATATACAAAAGCAGGAGATGATTTTATGAATAGAGTACACATTATTTATGATGAAAATAACAATAAAAGAGAAATTGAAACTAGAAATTATCTGATATATTTTCTGAAGTTTGCCGGTATCATTGTCAGTGCTGGTCATGAACGTACAAATTTTGTATTTTATCCATTTGAAATTAATGAAAAAGTTAATAAAAATATATTTAAAAACTATGATGCTAGTATAATAATTACCAATTATAAATACCAGGATACAACTTTAGGGCAAAATGTCATAGAAGAAAAATTAGAGCCAAATGAAAGTACCTTTCAATTTGTAGAAAAGATACTTTTAGACTTAAATTCCAAAGGTGTTTTGATAGCAGATGAATTAAACGAATTAAAAAAAATGTTAGAAATTTATGAAAAAGATCAAGTATTTAAATTACTAAACAAGTGTGAATTTTCTTTTCCCTCTAAAGTAAATTTTACTGAAGTATTCTCTCATCTATGTGAAGCAAATACTCAAAAAGAAAATATGCCTTATCAATATCATAATAGATGGGGTCAATTGTTTATTATATATCATTATTGTAATTGGCAAAATCAATTAGGGGACAATCTTTCATTTTATCAAGAAGATTTTTTAGAACAAATGGAATTATTTAAAAAAAATGCAAATGAAATTTGGAAAAAGCAAGCAGATTATTTGATTGGACTTTTTAAATGGAACATAGTTAGTCATAAGGAAAACGCTATAAATTTGTTTATATCATCTTTAAAATATGATTCAAAGTATTACAACCCTGATATTATAATGACATTAGCAAGGTGTTATCAGCAAAAAAAAATAACAGAAACCTCTAGGTTGATCCATCAAATTGCAGTTACAGTGAATCCGTTTGATTATCATTCTTGGTATGGTCTTGGTGTTGACTTTTATAAAGATGGTGAATTGAAACAATGTTATTATAGTTTCGATAATGTTCTTAAAATATTGAATTATCCTTTGGTTGCTAAATCTTTAAGTCCTAACGAAATAAGAGCATTAATTTTTACTCTCTATCAAATTAGCTTGAAATTTTCTAAACGTTTTAAAGGACTACTTTATCAGAATTTTGCAATAAAATTAAATTTGGTAGAACAATCTATTGAAAATTCAAGATGGCTTTGTGAAACGAATGAAGAATTTTTATTGTTGCAGAAAAAATTATATGAACTTACACCATTTTACGAGCTTTATACAGTGATGAACAACAATAAAGCGTACGGCACTATAAAAGAAAATGATTATACTAAAAAGTTAGAATTGATAACTCATTTAAAAAAATTCAATAACGAATGAAATTTTTAAAGCAATAAAATACGAAAAAATCTCCTTTTGGAGATTTTTTACATCATATCTTCTAGCGCATTATCTACTTTTTTCATTTTCGAATTCATAAATTGATCTACTTTTTTCATCATTGGTTTACTATATTTTTGATATGCCAAAACGGCCCCTGCACCTATACCCATAAGCGCTAAATTTTTTGTAAATTTCATACAATCACCCTCTTGCTAAAAAATATGATTCTTTGTACGTACATTAATAGATTAATCATTTTCATTCATTTTATACATAGAAACTAATAAATTTTTTAAATTTGTTTTTCTTACATTTTCATTGGTATTATGAATTCCCTCCATAAAAGCATTTGGCTCACCCAATAAAATTAATTTTCTTTTAGCTCTAGTAATTCCCGTATAAATTAACTTTTTATAAAGCATTCTATAGTAACTTCTACAAATAGGCATGACTACCAAATCAAATTCACTACCTTGAGCTTTATGAATACTCGTAACAAATCCATGTTTTATCTTATTAAAATCTTTTGGAATATATTTTACACAAGAAAAATCATATGTTACATAAATTTCATTTTTTTTACTTTCACTTTCTTTTTCCGAAATTATTTTAGTGATAACACCGATATCGCCATTAAAAACATTTTCATCAGGCATATTAACCAATTGTAAAATTTTATCACTTTCTCGATAGGTAACATCCCCTACTTTTATTTCTTTTTTCTCATCGTTAGGTGGATTAAAAATATCTTGTAATTCTTTATTTAAGGAATCAATACCATTAATTCCTGCATACATAGGAGCCAGTATTTGAACTTCTCTATAGGAGTATCCTTTTTCTACTAGTTTCATAGCTAAAAGTTTTAAATTAGAAACAATATTTTCCTTTGTACATCTCAAAAAAGTATAATCATCTTTTTGTTGCAAAAATTCATCAGTTAATTCATCATTTTTAATATCAGCGGCTAAAACAGGAATATAAGACTCTTCACTTTGTCTATAAATCATTTCCAAATTAATGGTATCAATTACTTCACTATCAATTAAATCTTTCAATAGATTTCCGGGGCCAACACTTGGTAATTGATTATAATCCCCTACTAATACTAGCTTAATATTTGGCAATAATCCTTTTAATAAGGATGCAAATAAAGAAACATCTATCATACTGACTTCATCCACAATAATTAAATGACTAAAATCAGGATTATTTTCATCTACCATAAAACAGTTATTATCTTTATTCCATTTTAAAAAGCGGTGAATGGTAGAAGCTGGATAATTCGTTGATTCACTCATTTTTTTGCTTGCTCTACCTGTCGGAGATAATAAAGCTAGATTAGAAATCAATTGTTCTTCATTATAATGATGAATTCCAGCATACAGTTCTACAATTCCTTTAATAATGGTAGTTTTTCCGGTTCCAGGTCCTCCTGTAATAATTGTTATATTATTTTCTAAAGCTTTTTTTATGGCTTTTTCCTGTTCTATATTATATTGTATCCCATTTTCTTTTTCTAATACTTCTATATATTGATCTATTTTTTTATTTGGTGTTTTTTCTTTATTTAATAATAATTGTATTTTGTTTTTAATATATATTTCTGATTCGTAAATATCCATTAAAAAATATTTATCATCTTCCTTTTTTACTTTTCCTTGATACCTTAGTTCATCCAAATATAAAACTACATCCTCAGAATATAAGTTGATTTTTAATAATTGAGAAGCTTCTAAGATAATTTCTTCTAATAAAAAATAAGTATTTCCTGTCTTAAACGTTAATCCTTTTAAAGCAGCATATATCCCCGCTTTAATTCTTCTTTCATCATCATCTGGTATTTCCAACTTGAGACGAACCATATCAATTTTTGAAAAAGGGATTTCTAAATCATCTAACAGCGTATAAATATTATGTTCAATATTCATAATAGTATTTTGTTTATATAAATTGTAAATAACTAAAGCTTCTTTTAAATTAAATCCTAACTCTGATAAATAAATCACTGTTTTATGACTTTCTTCATATCTATTTAATGTTTCAAAAATGATGTTTGCTTTTTTTTCTGTCATTTTTGGAACTAACATTAAATCTTCTTTATTAGATAATATTCTTTCTAAAGTATTAGTTCCTAATGTTTCTACAACAGATTTTGCTAAAGAAGGACCTATTCCTTTAAATAAATCACTACTTAAAAATTCAATAATCCCATCTTTATCTTCTGGAAGAACACGCTCATACTCAGACACATTATACTGTAATCCATATTTTGGATGTTCCACTACTTCTCCTTTTAAAATATAGGTATCATCTTCTACCATAGAAGTAAAATAGCCTGTAAAAGTTATGGTTTTATTTAAATAATATTCTAATTCTTTTATATTTGTTTCCTTTATTTTAAATAAACCAACTAAATATCCGTTTTCTGTTTTAAATATTTGTTTGGTATAAATTCCTTTTATGTATTCTTCCATTTTTACCACCATATTAAAATTATATCAAATTTTTCACTTATTTTGTATAAATTCCAAACAGTTACTCATTATAATTTTGAAAGGAGTTTTTATGGAACAAGTACCAAATATAATTTCAACAAAAGATTTAGCTTATCTAACAGATATTTTTTCATGGAATTATACTGCTAGTAAAGAAGCTCATCATTTTTTTGAAATAACAGAAAATCAAGAATTGAAGGATGTTTTTCATGATGTATATTCTATTCATAGAGAAATTTGTGAAGATGTGTTAGATATTTTAGAATAGGAGGATTTTATGTCAAAAATTGAAAATACAAAAATGGAAGTACCTGATGGCATTAACATGAATGATGAGGATATGTTAAATTCTCTTCTAGAAATTGAGAAGAATATGAGTGTTAATCTGACAATTGCCTTAAATGAAGCAAGTAATGAAACCTTATATGAACACCTATTTGACTCTTTTGAAACAATAAAAGATCTACAAAGAGATTTATTTGAAATAGCCTTTCGTTATGGATGGTATTCTTTAGAAGAAGCTGAAACTAATAAAATACAAGAAGAATACAATAAATTGAATCATCAATTTCAAAACTTAAATTGTGATGATGAAGACTAATATAAAAAGAACTCGCTTGAGTTCTTTTACTATAGTCCAGTAAGACTAATTTTATAATTTTCATTTCTGAACTTATATACACTATTATTTAGATAATAATTAAAATATAATCCAACGCCATAATTAGCTCCTAAATTATATCCTATAATAGCAGCATTTGTGTTTCCAGTACAGGAAAAATAGATGACATAAAAACAAATTTGACTAGGAACTTTTTTCAGAGCATCTGCAATCATATCATTTGTAATAGCAGAACCATGTACTCCTGTAGAATAATCCATAACATAAAATTTATTACCCAATTTAGATTGTAAGTTAGAAGTAATTGTTTTTAAGTCATTAATACTACCATCATGACTAGATACTAAACTAGATAAGTTTTCCACATTTGTATTTGTTTGTTCTAATTCACTTTGTAAAGCATAATCATTTAAATTATTTTGTAATTCTTCTATATTACTTTTCATACTTGTGATTTCATTTGTATTGTTTGTTATTTTATTATTTAATTCTGTTGCTTTTTCATCTACTAAGTTATTTACTTCATCTTTGGAATATACATTACTAACATTTCCTGTTCCATTATCTAACATTGCTACATATTTATTTGTTAAAGCATCAAATCCTATGATACAATTTCCAGTTTTTCTTTCTCCTACGATAATTCCACTATTATAGTTTTTATATACATAATATTTATCATTTGAGATACAAACACTGACATTTCCTTCTTTATCTAAATAGAGTTTTCCTTCTCCATCTATGGTTCCTCTATAATCTAGACTTTCTCCTTTTTTTGTACTTCCTTTATGTTCCTTATCAAATAAAAATTCATAGACTCCATCTTTTTCTATCGCATACAAATTTGCGGATTCTACTAGTCCCTCTACACTAGACGCAAGTGCTTTCTTTTTACTTTCTTCAATTACATTTGTTATCATTGGTACTGTAATTAAAGTAATCACGGATAATATAACTATTACAGCTAATAATTCAATTAATGTAAATCCTTTTTTCATGTCCTTCATCCTTCCTTTTTATAGCAACAAAAAAGAAGAGGTATTTAAAATACCCCCCCCCCGTTTGCATATAGTAAACACTAAAAATTTGCTATCTACAAACTATATTACTATTTTTATTTACATATTCACTATATCAAAATTAAATACATTTTTCAAGTATTGTTTTTTATATAATTTCACAATAGTACTTCTTTACAATAATTTTAATCATACTATTTTTAAAATTACCTTTTATATTAATATGCACGCCACATTTAATTACTATCTATATGATATATATATCATATGATGTTTATAATCATCATCATCAATAGTTAATACATCATTTTTATTCATAGATATATAGAAAATTCCACTTGTATAAGGTACACTCATTCCAATAAATACATCTCTTATAAAGCCATTAACCATAAAGGATGCATTATATGATGTTTCCGTATTATCCTTTGCAATCTGTATCATAACAATACAATCTTTCGGAGCTGTAAAAGAAGTAAATTTATTCGTATAATTATATAATCCTACGCCATTCCAGCCATCTGTTGAAGATATATTTTTCTTTGAAAATTCATTTAATTTATTATTAAAATTACTCATAACCGATTGATTACTGCTTACTAAACTAGATAAGTTTTCTACATTGGTATTTGTCTTATCCAATTCACTTTGTAAAGCATAGTTATTTAAATTATTTTGTAATTCTCCTATATTACTTTTCATGTTTGTGATTTCATTTGTATTGTTTGTTATTTTATTATTTAATTCTGTTGCTTTTTCATCTACTAAGTTATTTACTTCATCTTTGGAATATACATTACTAACATTTCCTGTTCCATTATCTAACATTGCTACATATTTATTTGTTAAGGCATCAAATCCTATGATACAATTTCCAGCTTTTCTTTCTCCTACGATAATTCCACTATTATAGTTTTTATATGCATAATATTTATCATTGGAGATACATATACTTGTATTTCCTTCTTTGTCTAAATAGAGTTTTCCTTCTCCATCTATGGTTCCTCTATAATCTAGACTTTCTCCTTTTTTTGTACTTCCTTTGTGTTCCTTATCAAATAAAAATTCATAGACTCCTGCCTCATGACTTATTGTAAAATAATTAGTCGAATCTAATATTCCTTGTACACTAGACATAAGTGCTTTCTTTTTACTTTCCTCTATTACATTTGTTATCATGGGTATGGTGATTAAGGTAATCACGGATAATATAACAATCACAGCTAATAATTCAATTAATGTAAATCCTTTTTTCATGTTCTTCATCCTTCCTTTTTATAGCAACAAAAAAGAAGAGGTATTTAAAATACCCCCCCCCCGTTTGCATATAGTAAACACTAAAAATTTGCTATCTACAAACTATATTACTATTTTTATTTACATATTCACTATATCAAAATTAAATACATTTTTCAAGTAATTCATCATCAAATTCTTAATGATAAATGATCATTGCAGAATAACAATATACCTGTTCTTCTGAAAAAACACTAATAGCAACTTGATATTTTATATCAATCACATCAATATCATTTTGTAAAAAATCATTAACCGATTTTTCTAAATCTAATTCATGCGATTCATCAAATAATTTTACTTTCAAGTTTATCACCCTTTTTAGGATACTCTTTTTTTCTTCAAAAATTTGTTGATTTTTGGAATCATATAGTCATAAAAATAACGAAATTCTTTTGTTTTGTGAAATAAAAGACAGATTATAGACACTAATAGAGAAAAAGTAACGATTCCATATAAGATAAATACAACGAGATTTGAAATGGATAAATAATGATAGCAAAGCATTGTAATTCCACCTAATATTAAATAAAGAAGTAAATAAATGCTATATTGTTTATAGAAATCCTTTACATTTTCTTTAAATCCATATTCATAAATGATGTAAGGATCAAGCCAAACAACTGTAATAAGTCTACTAATAATAGTACCAAGAATTACTCCTGAAATTCCAAAATAATAAGCTAAAATAACAGAAATAATAATATTTAAAATACACATAAAGATAGGACGATATTTTGCTTTATAAAATAAGCCATAGGCATTTCGAAATGATGTTGTGACACTTTGCATACCTGTTATATACAAATTAAAAGATATTAAAAAGGCAACCCAATTACTCAAAACGTATTCTTCACCAATCCATATTCTAATAAAAGGATTAATAAATACCATAATGCAAATTGAAACTGTTCCATATAGTAAAAATGTAAAGAAGTTTAAATTTTCATATACATTTCTACTTCTTTTTTCATTGGTAGTAACTACTAAATTACCAATGCTAGATGTAATAGCATTAAAAATTTGATTTAAAATGTTATAAATTGAATTAATAATCATTAAATAATTAGAATAAATTCCTACCATAACTAATCCAATTATTTTAGATATTACAATGTTATCGGTTCCATTCATAATAACACTGCCAATTTTATAGATAAACAAGGAAGAAACATTTTTTTTAATTTCTTTATACTCTTGTTTATCTATTTCTTGCACTTTTTTTTCTTTTAAATAAGGGTACAAGTGTTCTGCCTTCTTAGAAATATAAATATTTTGTAAAATAACCATTACAATACTAGAACCCAAATATAAAATAAAATTATGAGTTGTTAGTAATAAAATGATTTGAACAATAGATAAAACTGTTGAGAATAAAAATGTAATTTTACTAGTAATATATCCTTTTTGATCGGCATCAATTAAAAATTTTTTATAAACAAAAAAGTAACTAGATGCGGAATGAGTAACAAACATCATATAAATTAAATAAATATGTGGTATATTTTCTGGCATTTCTTTAATTAGGAATGGCAAAAATGGTGTTATCGAAAAACCAATCATTAATACAGCAATCCCAATAATATTATAAATTCTTTTGTAAAAATACATTAAAGATTTAATTTTTTCATGATCTTCCGTTGATAATGGTTTATAAAGACTATATGGAATAGCGATACCAATTCCTAAATCGGCTAAAGATAACATCGTAATAATATTAGAAAATAAACCATTAATTCCAAGATATTCACTACCTAGAGTATATATAAAAATTGTCTTTACAACAAAATTAATAACAACCGTTAAAACTTGTGTTATAATTGAAAAACTTGAATTTTTGATAGAAGCTGCTGCTCTATTACTTGTCATATTATCATCCTCCTTTTCATTATACAAAAAAACTTACTATGTAGCAAGTTTTATTATTTATTTAAATATTTAACATATTTTTTCATTTGAATTAAAATGAAAGACTCCTTCTACTTCTATTAAAAATGAAACCATTTTTTCAATACTTCATTACCTGAAACAGATTTACTAGATAAAATTTCTAATTTGTCATCTAAAAATTAATCACAATTTTTAAGTGTTCTTTTTAATTTTCCTGTCTAAATAACATTTTAGCCAATTGCAGCTGCATAACTTTTCTATTTTCTCCTTTTGTACAAAAATTATATTCTTTCTTATATTCTTTCTCATCTATTAATTTTTTTCATTTTTCTAATGTCATATATAGTTTTCCACATAATTAATATAACAAAAAAGGAAAATTTTTTTACTTTCCCTTACTTTTTATTTTTAATAACATCTAAAATATAATCTATAAATTCTTTATTTGATAAAGTTGTAGTTTCTTCGCTACCAAATTTTCTGAAACTAATACTTTTACTTTCTTTCTCTTTGTCTCCCAAAATTAAAGTATATGGAATTTTTTTTGTTTGGCTTTCTCTCATTTTGTAACTTAATTTTTCATTTCGATCATCTAATTCTACACGGATGTTGTTTTCAGTTAACATTTCTTTTATTTCTTGTGCATAATCTAAATGATATTCATTTTTTACTGGAATAATATTCACTTGTACAGGAGCAAGCCATGTTGGAAAAGCCCCTTTTGTTTCTTCCATTAAAAAGGCTGTAAAACGATCAAATGTACCAAAAATTGCTCTATGAAGTACTACTGGAATTTGTTTTTCACCATTTTTATCAATATAAGATAAATCAAAACGTCTTGGAAGTAGAAAATCCAATTGACAAGTAGATAAAGTTACTTCTGGTCCAACAGCTGGTTTTACTTCAACATCTAATTTTGGACCATAGAATGCTGCTTCACCGATTGCTTCAAAATATTCAACATTTAATTCATTCAATACTTCTCTTAATTTATTTTCTGCCATGTTCCACATAGTATCATCATCAAAATATTTTTCCTTATCTTCAGGATCTCTTAATGATAATCTAAATTTGTAATCTTTGATACCAAAATCTTTATAAACATCCAATATTAAACTAACAACTTTTTTAAATTCTTCACCAATTTGTTCAGGAGTTACAAATAGATGGGCATCATTTTGACACATGCATCTAACTCTTTCTAGTCCTTTTACTGCGCCACTTGCTTCATATCTAAAATCTGTAGCAAATTCTCCAATACGGATTGGTAAATCTCTGTAAGAATGTAATTTATTTTTATAAACTAACATATGATGTGGACAGTTCATTGGTCTTAATACAAATTCTTCATCATCTACTTTCATAGATGGGAACATATTTTCTTTATAGTGATCCCAATGTCCAGATGTTTTATATAAATTAACAGTTCCAACACATGGTGTATAAACATGTTGATACCCTAATTTTTGTTCTTTTTCATAGATATAATTTTCTAATTGTTTACGAACCAATGCACCATTTGGTAACCATAATGGCATACCAGAACCTACTAATTCATGTGACATAAATATATCTAAATCTTTTCCAATTTTTCTATGATCTCTTTCTTTTGCCTCTTGTAATAAACGCAAGTATTTATTTAAATCCTCTTCATTTGTAAAACATACGCCATAAATTCTTTGAAGCATTTTGTTTTTAGCGTCACCCTTCCAATAAGCTCCACTAAATTTAATTAATTTAAAATATTTTAATTCTTTTACAGTATCTACATGTGGTCCTCTACATAAATCGGTAAAATCACCTTGTGTATAGCAAGTAATGACTGTATCTTTTTCATCCATTCTATTAATTAAATCTATTTTATAAGGATCATTTTTAAACATTTCTAAAGCTTCTTCTTTACTTATTTCATGTCTAACAATTCTTTTTCCATCTTTTGCTATTTTTTTCATTTCTTTTTCAATAATTGGTAAATCTTCTTCTTTTATTACTTTATCGCCTAAATCAATATCATAATAAAAACCATCTTCAATAACTGGTCCTACCCAAAACATAGCATTTGGATATAAATGTTTTACTGCTTGCGCTAATAAATGAGCACAACTATGATTTAACTTATTTAAATATTCATCTTCTTTTATGTTTAACATATATTTTTCCCCTTTCTTGCAATATAATATGTTTTTACCTTTGTATTTCTATTTCTAGTTGCCATTTTTTCGTAATAAGCAAATACTTCATCATCTTCTTTACCTTGTTGTTCTTCTAATTTTCTTAACTGTTCTTCTTTTTCTCTTAACAGCTTTAATCGGCATATCTCATTATATTCTTCTAAGGTAACCACTCTTCCATAATCATCATAAGTCAAGTTTTCTTCTTGTAAATTTTTTAAACGACGTTGTCTTAATTTTTCTGGATTAGAATTAATAAGTAAATTAATGTGTAATTTTTCTAATTCTATATTAGGATTTTTATAAGGAATGATTTTTCCAACTTCATCTTTTACGTAAATAAACTTTCCAGTTAATTTTTCTTCTTTGGTTATTTCACCGATTTTTCCTCTAATAACATGTCTTCCTTTCAAAGAAAGAAATTCTGTCATCCTTTTATGTGTCATTTTTCCTCTCCATGAACATCTTAAAGAACAATAGTTTTCCAGAAATTCTCTGATAGAAACAATTTGTTTTTCACTAATAAAATCTGACATACTTCAAAACCTCCTAAAAAAAGAGAATGGTACCTTGTAAGGAGTGCATATGCACGGTACCATCCTCTATTTCACTCTTTTTGATAACGGGAACTCCCCGGGAACTTTTTCAAGCCCAATTCATAGGTAGTAACATTATTTTTATTTTATTATCTTCCACCAAACGATAACTCTCTATAAAAAATCCAATAAGTCATGTCCTAATCAAAATCTTTATAATTTGATTTTATCACTTTATATCGTTTTGTCAATTGTTTTAAAACATATTGTCTAATAAATTTCATTATTGCTCTTTGCAAAGAAAAATAACATTTTTGTAATATACTGATTTCTATTACTGAATAGCTACAGTAATGGACAATGTGTTCCATCCAGTTAAAAGAGATGAACCTACTTTTACAATCTCTTTTCCTCCTAATGTAGCAATTTGTCCCATTGTACCATCAGTTTCATTACGGTACATACCAAACGCATTATATTTCATAGTAACTCCAGACACATCTAATAACTTAAACCATGCCGATGAAGTTGGCTCACCTTGATAAAAACGGCAGGCTATATGCACTATATTTCCGGATCTCGTAATTTCTAAATTTGTAATAGCTTGAGTGATTGGATCAGAAACCGATATGGTAATATCATTTGATGAATTTAAATTTTTTAACTGATTATTTAAGTTATTAATATTTTCAGTATTTCTACTAATAATACTAGATAAACCATTCAAGTTACTATTTGTTTTATCCAATTTGCTTTGTAAAGCATAGTTATTTAAATTATTTTGTAATTCTTCTATATTACTTTTC
>OIZF01001225.1_pt1 | contig 15645 bp, 12 predicted proteins | sample 1588471 | NCBI WGS metagenome assembly OIZF01 (sample SAMN03283279) | human gut metagenome | biome: human-associated habitat; material: feces | host: Homo sapiens | place: Peru | collected 2012
GGATTACGAAAGAGAAAGATGAAGAAATGATTAGAAACACTCAGTTATTTAAAGCAGAAGAAAAAGGGATTAATAAAGGAATTACTAAAGGAAGAGAACAAGCTAATCTAGAAATCGCTCAAAAAATGATTCAAAAAAATATTCCGATGGAACAAATATGCGAAATTACAGGATTAGATAAAAAAGAAATAAAGAATTTAATCAAATAATAAAAAATGTTTGTTGATTCGTTCAATGAAATTGTAAGAAGCCAATATAGTCGGTTATATAATAACTTGTTTTTATGTAAAACAGATAGTACAGATCATGGATATATCATAGAAGATAAAAATACTTACAATGACTATGGAAAATCAGGAAGTGGGGGGGTACACATGCTTATTAGACATCCACAACAGTGGGAATGTCAAGCTCTAATAATGGGGTATGGAATGTAGGAAACTACGGACGCTTGGGTCAAGAATCTGTCAATGTTGCTCATCGTGGTATTCGCCCAGTAATCACAATTCCAAAATCTATTATTTCTAAATAAAAGTTCTAAAAAGAACTTTTTCTTTGTATAAAAATCTTTTTTTACTATTTAATCTTTGATATAATGAATATAGTAAGGTAGTGATGACATTGAAAAATAACCGAAAAGTAATTTGGAAAGCACCAATGTATATTTACATCGGTATGATAATACTCACTATTATTTTATATTTGCAATTTGTCTATTTATCACTATCACCAAATATATATGGAAGAAATATGGCAGAATTTGCCGCTAGTCGTAATACTGTAAAAAGAACTATTACAGCAAAAAGAGGAACTATTTATGACAGCAATAATAATGCATTAGCGCTTAATGTTAGTTCTTATACAGTTATTGCTTATTTGCCAAAAAGTACTGTTTATACGAAAGAAAACTATGTAAAAGACATACAAGCTACTGCAGAAGCACTAAGCCCTGTTTTGAATATGGAAGTAGATACTTTGATTTCTTTACTAAGTCAAGATAGATATCAAGTAGAATTAGGACCTGGTGGAAGAGGAATTACAGAATTAAAAAAAGATGAAATTAAAGCTTTAAACTTGTCAGGAATTGATTTTATTGAAAGTCAAAAACGATATTATCCAAATGGTGATTTTGCTTCTTATGTAATTGGATATGCTAAAGAAAATGAAATTACTGAAACAGATACCAACGGAAATGAGACGACAATTAACCAAATTACAGGAGAACTTGGTATAGAAGCAAAATATAATGATTTATTAAAAGGAACAGACGGTTATATTGAATATCAACAAGATAAATATGGTTATAAGATAGCTAATACTCAGGAAAAGGAAATAGAAGCTCAGAATGGTTATGATATTTACTTAACAATAGATGAAAAAATACAAAGATTTATAGAATCTGCTATCAAAGAAAGTCAGAATACTTATAATCCCGAATGGATGACCATTTCTGTAATGGATGCTAAGACAGGTGATATTTTAGGAACCAGTTCTACTCCCTCTTTTGATCCAAATGTAAGAAATATAACAAACTATGAAAACATCTTAACATCCCTTCCATTTGAGCCTGGTTCTACAATGAAAACCTATACTTATATGTGTGCAATGGAAAAAGGAATCTACGATGGAAATGCCACCTTTACTTCTGGTAACTTTCAAGTAGGCGACGATACCATAAATGATTGGAATCGTAGTGGTTGGGGAACAATTAGTTTTGATAAAGGATATGAATACTCTAGTAATGTTGGTATTGCTAATCTAATTGATCGTGGTTTAAGTAGACAAGATTTATATGATTGCTTTACCAAATATGGATTTGGTTCTTTAACGGGAATTGAACTTTCTAGAGAGCAACCTGGAAAATTGAATTTCATTTATCCTATTGAAGTGTATACTGCTGGATTTGGACAAGGAATTACAACTACACCAATTCAACATTTACAAGCATTAACAATGATTGCTAATAATGGTGATATGTTAAAACCGCATATTGTAAGTAAAATAGTGAACAATAATAATGGTGAGACAACATATGAAAGAAAAATTGAAAAAGTTAGCAATGTGATTTCTTCTTCTACGGCAAATAAGATGAAAGATTTAATGTATATTACGGTTCAGGGTACCGATGCTGGTACAACAGGTTATCCTTATAAAATAGAAGGATTTGACGTAATAGGAAAAACCGGAACATCAGAAATTTATAGCGCTCAAACTGGTGGATATTTAACAGGTGACAATGCTTATATTTTCTCTTATGCTGGGATGTATCCATATGAAAATCCACAAATTATCATTTATGCGGCAATGAAGTTACCAACATGGGGTAAAAGTAGAGGTCTATACAAAGCAGTAACTGATATTATGAAAAGTATTGCTAAATATAAAAATATGTTTAGTGAACAACAAGAAGAAAATACTTTGAAAATGATAGAAATTCCTTCTTATGTTAGTCAAAATACAAATGACGTTGTATCCAATCTTACCAGTAAAGGGATAGAATGCGTTGTAATAGGAAATGGCGATAAGATTATTAATCAATCTATTGTAAATACTAGTATTATGACAGGAGAAAAAATAATATTATTAACAAATTCTAACAATTATCAAATGCCATCTATTATTGGCTGGAGCAGAAGTGATATAATTGCATTAATGAAATTATTAAACATTCCTTATGAAATAGATGGATATGGATATGCAGTAAATCAAAGTATAGCAAAAGGAACGATTATTACAAGTGATTTAAGTATGAATGTTACCTTATCAGGGACATTGGAAGGTTAGGTGAAAATATGAAAAAAGGATTTACATTGGTAGAATTATTAGCAGTTCTTGTTATTTTAGCAGTAGTATCTATGTTGGTTTTTCCAAATGTCGTTAAAATAATTGCTGATTCTAAAGAAAAATTATATCAATCACAAATGAGAGATATTGAAAGTGTGGGCAAAAATTTTGCAATGGACCATACAGAGTTATTAGATGCAAATCATATCAATCCAACTTACGTAACAGTCGATGCATTAAAATACTCTGGCTATTTAGAAATAGACAAAATCAGCAATCCTAAAACAGGAGAGGAAATGAATGGTTGCGTTAAAATTGATTATAATGAAACAAATAATCAGTATCATTATAATTATGAAAATACCGATTGTAGTAAAGATAGTTCATTACAAGGATTTATTATAACTTATGAAAATGGTTTACAAAAAAAAGAACAAAATATTCTTTTGTCCGCTTATGAAACCGTTTTAAAAAACTATGAAAACTTAATTTCTATTATTGGTGGTACAACAGATGGTTTATATGAAATAGATGATGAGTATATTTTTAGAGGATCTAATCCAAACAATTATGTTAAATTAGGTGCAAGTGCTGATAGCTATCGTATTATAAGTTTAAACAAAAAAGAGAAAACCATAAAATTAGTTAAAATTACACCAGAATCTAGTTCTTATAGTACGAATAACTCTAATGCTTTTTTAGAATCTTCGGTATCTAGTTATTTACTCAACTTTATTACATCTGGAAATGCAAAAGATATGCAAGATAAAATTGTAGATGGAACAAAGTGGAAAAATGGAATTATTGATTTAAGCGAAAGTATGAGTTATGAGGTGTTGAAATCAGTAGAAGCTACATCAACAGTTTCTAATAAGGTTGGTTTGATTCAAGTAAGCGACTATATAGTTTCTTCTTTAGATTCTACTTGTCTTGCTAATATTGCAAGCAGTAATTGTAAAAATAGTAATTATATGGCAACCCTTTTTGGTAAAAATGCTGTTTGGACGATGGATAATTCTTCTAGTGGAAAAGTGATAACCATTGAAAATAATATCATTACAAACCATACATTAAATACTACATCAGATATTACTTATCGTATTTATCCAGTATTTTATTTAAAGAGAAGTGCAAGTATTTCTTCTGGAAATGGTACTAGTTCTTCTCCTTACATTATCAAGTAAGCACATAAGTGCTTTTTTTAATAAATTTAAATAAAAAACATATAATGGTAGTGGTGATACTATGTTTGATAAAGCCATTCATGCAAGGATAAAAATAGTGCTAGTTATATTAATTATTTGTTTCATTTCTATTGTTATAAAAGTTTTTTATACACAAGTGATTGATTATAAAAAGTTGAATGTTTTAGCAAATCAGCTATGGAATAGAAATCTTCCTATTATGGCAGATAGAGGCAAAATATATGATAGAAATGGTGTGGTACTTGCTGATAATATTACAACAACTTCTTTGGTGTTAATTCCAAATCAAATAAAAAACAAAGAAGAAGTAGCGGAAAAACTAGCAAATATTTTAAATGTTAGCTATGAAGATATGTATAAACATGTCAGTAAGATAACTTCTATAGAAAGGGTTCATCCCGAAGGAAGAAAATTATCTTATGAAATAGCAGATCAAATTAATGCTTTAAAGTTAGATGGCGTTTATTTAGTAAAAGAAAGTACAAGATCTTACCCATATGATCATTTGTTATCCCATACTCTTGGGTTTGTAGGAATCGATAATCAAGGACTAAGTGGGTTAGAATTAATGTATGATTCTTATTTAACAGGGAAAGCAGGCGCTATTAAGTATATTAGTGATGCAAAAGGCAATAAATTAGAATTAACAGAAAGTTATGAAGCTCCACAAGATGGAGTGAATATGACTTTGACAATTAATTATGAATTACAGGCTGTTTTAGAAAGAGAATTAGATAATGCCGTTAGTAAATACAATCCAGATCAAGCTCTTGGAATTGCTATGAATCCAAATACAGGAGAAATTTTAGCCATCGCTTCTCGTCCTGATTTTAGTCCTAGTGAATATCAAAATTATACAGTAGAGGAAATTAATCGAAATTTACCAGTGTGGATGACTTATGAGCCAGGTTCTACTTTTAAAATTATTACTTTAAGTGCTGCTTTGGAAGAAAAATTGATTGATTTAGATAAAGATACCTTTTTTGATAGTGGGAGTGTTCATGTAGAAAATGCCCGTATTAAATGTTGGAAACATGGTGGACATGGTGCACAAACCTATTTACAAGTTGTAGAAAATTCATGTAACCCAGGATTTGTTTCAATTGGTCAAAAATTAGGAAAAGAAAATTTATTTAAATATATTAATGCCTTTGGTTTTGGAGAAAAAACAGGAGTAGATTTAAATGGGGAAGCCAGTGGTATTTTGTTTAAATTGGAAAATGTTGGACCAGTTGAACTAGCAACTACTTCATTTGGTCAAGGAGTCAGTGTAACACCAATTCAACAAATAACAGCAGTGAGTGCCGCTATTAATGGAGGGACTCTTTATAAACCTTATATTGTTAAAAGTTTAAATGAACCAGAAACCAATACAGTTGTTAAATCATTTGACAGTGAAATAAAAAGAAAAGTAATTAGTGAAGATACGAGTGAAAAAGTAAGATATGCTTTAGAAAGTGTTGTGACAAATGGAACTGGTAGAAATGCTTTTATTGATGGATATAGAGTGGGTGGTAAGACAGGAACTGCACAAAAGGTAAAAGATGGCAGATACATGGTTGGAAATTATATTGTTTCTTTTATTGGATTTATGCCAGCAAACAATCCTGAAATCATTGTTTACATTGCAATAGATAATGCGAAGGGAATTACTCAATATGGTGGTACCATAGCCGCTCCTATTGCTAGAACAATTTTACAAGAATCTATTGATATTTTGAATATAAAAAAGCCAGATGGCGCTAGTGAAAAAAAATATAATTATTTAGATCGAAAATACGCTACTGTACCAGATGTTACAAATATACCATTAAAAGAGGCTCTACAAAATTTAAAGAGTTTTAAAGTAGAATATACAGGAACAGGGTCTAAAGTTATTTATCAATCCCCAGAAGCTAATACTAGAATTTTTGAGGGAGAAACTGTTAAATTAATGTTGGAAGAATAGAATATTGCATTTTTTAAATTTATGTGATAGTATAGCAGCATTTGAAGTGAGGGTTTATATGGAAGGAAAAGATTTTCAAAAGGTATATCCATTTACAACTGAAAATATTGCTGGTTATATTACACAAATGGACGTAAAAGACAAAGCTGTTTTTACTTTAGGTTCTTCTTGTGATCAGGCATTTAATAGTTTGTTATTAGGTGCGAAAGAGGTAACAATCTTTGATATTAATGAAACGGTTGCAGAGTATTATGAAATCAAAAGGAATTTTATTTTAAAGACTCCTAGAGAAAAATTAATAGAAGCAATTATGAAAAGTAAATATTTTGATTTTTTAGAAGAGGAAACGTTTTCTTTAAAACAGTTAGAAAAAATGAATTTATATCTTGCAAATGATTCCAATTATAAAAAACTAAGAGAAATTTTAGAGGAAAAAACAGTACATTTTATAACTGGTAATATTTTTAATGTAGGTTCATCATCTTTAGAAAAAAAACAATATGATAGAATGATTTTGTCTAATGTATTACAATATTTTTTATCCCAGCAATTATCGATTGAAGAAGAAATTTATAAATTGTATTATGATTTAAAAGAATTTTTAAAACAAGATGGTTTAATTCAATTATACTATTTATATGGTTCTATTTATCCTAAACATTTTACTAGAATTATGAATGAATTTAGTAAGCATGATATTTTGTTACAACGTGCTGTATGGGATGATATGGATTCTGCAATATTTGTTAAAAAGAAATAAAAAATATTTGGTATCTATATTTTTGTAAATTTTAAAATAAAAAAATTAAAAACTGTAAAAAAAATTTAAAATATGATAAAATGTTATAAGAAATGGAGCCAGAGTATGAAAAATGAAAAAATAACAAGTAGAGATATCGATTTTGCAGCATGGTATACAGATGTCGTAAAAGCAGCTCATTTAGCTAGTTATACCAATGTAAAGGGTTGTATTGCTATAGAACCAAACGGTTATGCTATATGGGAAAAAATGCAATCTATTTTAGATAAAAAATTTAAAGAGTTAGGACATGTAAACGTGCAAATGCCTCTATTAATACCAGAAAATTTATTAAAAAAAGAAAGTGAATTGGTAGAGGGTTTTGCTCCAGAAGTTGCTTGGGTAACAATGGGGGGATCAAAAGAACTAGAAGAAAGATTATGCATTCGTCCAACTAGTGAAACGATGTTTTGTGATTATTATAAAGATCATGTTTCTTCTTATAGAGATTTACCAAAATTATATAATCAATGGTGCAATGTTCTTAGATGGGAAAAAGAAACAAGGCCTTTTTTAAGAAGTAGAGAGTTTTTGTGGCAAGAAGGTCATACCATCCATAGTACAGAAGAAGAAGCAGAAAAAGAAACAAAACAAATGATGGAAGTATATAAATGGTTTCATCATGAAATTTTAGCTATTCCTTCTATAACTGGTAGAAAAACAGAAAAGGAAAAATTTTCTGGAGCAGAATATACACTTACTAATGAGGCTTTAATGTATAATGGTGTAGCTTTACAATCTGGAACAAGTCATTATTTTGGTCAAAAATTTAGTAAAGCCTATGATGTAAAATTTTTAAATAAAGAAAATAATCAAGAATATGTTTATCAAACTTCATGGGGAACTACAACTAGAATGATAGGCGGATTAATTATGGTTCACAGTGATGATAAAGGTTTGGTATTACCACCAAGAATTGCTCCTAAACAAGTTGTTATTATTCCGATTGGTAAAGATGAAAATGTTTTATCTCTAGCAAATAAAATAAATCAAGAGTTGAATGAAAATGATATTATTTCCTATATCGATTTAACAGATAAAACGCCAGGTTTTAAATTTGCCGAAGCGGAAGTAAATGGTATTCCTATTCGTATTGAAATTGGTCCTAGAGATTTGAGTAATCATAAAATAACATTTGCTAGAAGAGATACTAGTGAAAAATATGCAGAAGATATTAATTTAAATTTTGTAGAATATGTAAAAAAATTGTTAGAAACCATTCAAAATGATATGTATAATCGTGCGTTAAAAAGAAGAGACGAATTAACATTTACTGCTACTAATTTAAAAGAAGTAGAAAACATTATGAACAAACAACCAGGATTTGTTAAAGCAGATTGGTGTGGATGTGAAGAATGTGAACTTAAGATGAAAGAAATTAAAGGTACAAAATCAAGATGTATTATAGATGAAGATATGGTTACAGGAAAATGTGTGGTATGCGGTAAAGAAGCAAAACATACTGTAATTTGGGGTATTCAATATTAAAATTGAATTATAGAAAAAAGTACTTGAAAAAGAGTATTTTTTTGTTAGATATTTTTTTGCCTGAATAAAAATAAAGAAACCTTTCAATATAACATTAGAAAGGGGCATTTATGGCAAAACATAAAGTAGATATCAGTGGGATTAATACATCTAATATACCTGTATTAACTAATGAAGAAATGATAATATTATTTGAACAATATCAAAAAGGCGATTTAACTGCTAAAGATAAGTTAGTAAGTGGTAATTTAAAACTAGTATTATCTGTTTTAAAAAATTTTACAGGGAGAACGGATAATATGGATGATTTATTTCAAGTTGGAGTTATTGGTTTAATAAAGGCAATTGATAATTTTGATTTATCTTATAATTTAAAATTAAGCACTTATGCTTGTCCTTTGATTATTGGAGAAGTAAAACGCTTTTTAAGAGATAATAATAGTATTAGGGTTGCCCGTAGTACAAAAGATACTGCTTATAAAGCTTTAAAAATGAAGGAAGAATTAACTAGTAAGTTAGGTATTGAACCTACCATGAAGCAAGTTGCAGAAGCACTTGATAAAGAAGAAATAGAAGTTCAGAATGCCATCAATTCTATGAAGGAAGTTGTGAGTATGTTTGAACCTATTTATAATGATGGTGGAGATACTATCTACTTAGTAGACCAATTAGAAGATAAAAAAGATAGTATCTATCCCTTAGAATATCGAATTGCCTTGAAAGAAGCTTTAAAAGAATTAAAGCAAAAAGAAAAATACATTATTTATGAAAGATATATTATGGGTAAAACACAACTAGAACTAGCTGATGAAATTGGTATTTCGCAAGCTCAAATATCCCGTTTAGAAAAAAGTGGTATTGATCATATTAAGAAAAAAATTAAATAATATTTTGAAAATCTCATAAATATGGTATAATAGCTAGGCACGACAAAAGGGGGATATCATGAAATATAAAATGAAAAAGATCTATAAAAAAATATGCCTATTTGCGATGATACCAACAGTATTGATACAAAATCCGTTTGGAAAAAATGAAGTCGAGGCCTATGAGGTAAGAACGGTATATGAATGGGTAGATTCTATTGAAGAATTAAAACAATTTTTTCCAGTTCAAGTAACATTCCACACAATTAGAACAGCTTTAAAAAGCAACGCGAATATTAACGATGAATATAGAGCTTATACGAATGAATTTATAGATTTGTTAGAAGAAAAATATCCTGATATCGATTTAACGGTTTTTAATGAAAACTTAAAAATATTTGAAGTAAAAGAGATCACTAAAAAGGATATGATGAAAAATAAAAATAGAGAATCTTACTATCATATTCCGACAGCAACCATTTACATGCATGATGAATATAAGACGATAGAAAATAAAAAATATTGCTATTTCCATGAGCTATGGCATATGTTTAACAATTTGTATATCAAAGATCATAATAACGTATATTACAAATCACCTAGCATGTATGAAAGCAAAGGAACTGCATTTGATGAAGGAATGACAACCTTTTTAACAGAACAACTTTTTACTTCCGATATTCAGGGATACACCAAACAATATGATGAAATTTCTATTCTTTATGATATTTATGGAGATGACTTTATTAAAAGTTATTTAGATTCAGGAGTAGAAGGAGTAGAACTTTTTTTAAGTAATAGTGTCGGATACGAAAATGCTTGTCAGTTCATTCAACTTATGAATGATGAATGGAAAAAACAGCTAAATAGTCCTTTAGATATTTATGAAATTCTATCGAATATGTATCATAATCAGGAAGAAACAGCAAATTTTTCTGATTTATCTCAAACAATTGACAATTTATGTTATGATAAATCAATCAAAAAAGAAATTAAGTCATTATTTGGAAATCCTATTATATTTGATGAAAATTGGAAAGTAACTGTAAATGGCGAAAACTATTACACTATTGATGATTTATATTTTCTTAAGTGTGAAGGTAGTTATTATTTAGTAAATGACGAAATTGTTAAAAAATATTTTCAAACAGGTTATATTCAAAATGTAGATGATGAAGATTTCGTTTATGCAAGAGGAAATAAACTTTGTGATAAAACAGAATTATCAGAATATACAGATGTAGATATTTTTCATTATGATATGGATCAAAATATTGTATTTGTGGATATAGAAAAATTAAAGGGTGGTAGTTATGTTAAAAGTAAATAATGTGAGCTTGAGATTTGGAACTAGAACTTTGTTTCAAAATGTTAATTTGGAATTTAAAGATAATAACTGTTATGGTATTATTGGTGCCAATGGTGCTGGTAAATCCACATTTTTAAAACTAATTAGTGGTGAAATTGATACAACTACAGGAGAAATTACCATTGGTAAAAACGAAAGAATTTCCATTTTAAGACAAAATCATAACGAATTTAATGAATATACTATTTTAGACACCATTATTATGGGTGATGCTGAATTATATCAAATTATGAAAGAGAAGGAAGTAATCTATAGCAAACCAGATTTTAGTGTAGAAGATGGTATTAGAGCAGCTGAATTAGAAAGTCGATTTGAGGAAAAAAACGGCTGGATGTTAGAAAGTGATATAGCGCAATTATTAAATGGACTTGGGATGAATTGTGATTTAGAACAAAAAATGGGAGATTTAAAGGATACAGAAAAAGTAAAGGTTTTACTAGCTCGTGCATTATTTGGAAATCCTGACATTTTATTACTAGATGAACCAACAAATGGATTGGATGGAAAAACCATCTTATGGCTAGAAGACTTTTTAATGAATTTTAAGAATACTGTTTTAGTTGTATCCCATGATCGTCACTTTTTAAATACCGTATGTACACATATGGTTGATATTGATTATGAAAAAATTACCATGTTTATTGGTAACTATGATTTTTGGTATCAATCTAGTCAATTGATGTTGAAACAAATGAAAGATTCTAATAAGAAAAAGGAAGAAAAAATCAAAGAATTAGAGGATTTCATTAGAAGATTTTCTGCTAACGCATCTAAGTCTAAACAAGCAACTTCCAGAAAAAAAGCTTTGGAGAAAATTACACTAGATGAGATCAAACCATCTAGTCGTAAATATCCTTATATTCATTTTGATATTGAAAAAAGTTTAGGAAAAGAAGTTATTTCATTAGAAAAAATTAATTATTCTGTAGATGGAAAAACCATTTTAAAAAATGTTAATTTAACAATTTATCCAGATTCTAAAATAGCATTAATAGGAGAAAATGAAATTGCTAAAACAGCTCTTTTAGGAATTATAGCAGGTATTATTCAACCAGATAGTGGTACTATTAAAATAGGAAGTACTGTAAAAATCAGTTATTTTGAAAAGGATCACAGTTCTTATTTTAAAGAAGATAAATCTTTATTTGAATGGTTAAGAGATTATTCTACCAATAAGGAAGAAGCTTTTGTAAGGGGATTTTTAGGTAGGATGTTGTTTTCTGGAGAAGAATCTTTAAAAAGTATTCAAGTATTATCTGGTGGAGAAAAAGTAAGAGCTATGTTTTCAAAATTGATGTTAAATGGAGGAAATGTTTTACTATTAGATGAACCAACCAATCATTTAGATATGGAATCTATTACAGCTTTAAATGAAGCTTGTCAAAATTTTAAAGGAGCTCTTATTGTTTCAACATTTGATCAAGAATTGATTGAAACATCCTCTAACCGAATTATTCATATTAAAGAGGATGGAACCGTAAAAGATTTACATATGACTTATGAAGAATATTTAGAGAAATGTTAAAAAGATATTTGAATAAAAATATCTTTTTTTCATAATGTTAAATAGGTGATCATAGTGCGATTATCAGATTTACAAAATAAAGATATTGTTAATGTAGCAGATGGAAAAAGAGTAGGAAGTATTATAGATGTATTATTAGATGAACAAGGAAAAATGATTTCTTTAATTGTTTCACGTTCTAAATTACATTTTTTTAATACAAATGAAATGGAAATAAAATGGAATCAAATAACAAAAATAGGGGAAGACGTTATTTTAGTTGATTTTAGATGACTATTCATGACAATTTGAACACCTTTAATGTAAAAACAAAAGAAAAAGAAATAATAAGAATATAATGTTTTTCACGAGGTGAAAACATGAATAAAATTGATAAAGAAGGCATCGTAGATCCTAGTTTACCTTTTGATTTTTACTTAAATCAATTACTTTATCCTAAACTACAATTTCAAAGTCATCAAATGGGCAGTCATTATATAGAATATTTTATTGCTAAAGTTATAAAAGAAGGTTTAAACATTTATACATTGAGTGTTACTAAAGATATTTATCCTATGATAGCGGAATATTATGACATCAATGATAAAATGGTGGAAAGATCCATTCGCCATTCTATTGAAACAGCTTGGAAAAGAATGAGTGATCAAAATAAACAGGCTGTCTTTCCTATTGCTTGTGAAACAAGACCAACTAATATGAAAGCTATATATGCTATATATGAATACGTGAAAGAGTATTATTCTTTTGATAATGAGAAGACAGAACAGGTAGTACTTTCTAAATTACCATTTGAAAAATATTTAAGAGAATTAATTTATTTGACATTACAATTTGATATTGGAAAAAAAGGAAGCCATTACATAGAATATTTCATTGCAAAAATAATAAGAGAAGATTTAGATATTTATGCTTTTGGCTCTACTAAAGATATTTATCCTATGATAGCAAAACATTATAACACAAGTGAAAAACAAGTAGAGAGTTCTATAAATTATGCTATTGAAACGGCTTGGAAAAAGGCAAGCGATGAAAATAAAAAAGCTATTTTTCCTGTTATTCGTGGGACTAAGCCTACCAATACAGAAGCTATATATACTATATATGAATATGTGAAAGAATATTTTTTGTTTGATAATATTTATCAATCAAAAAATACCACAAATGAAACAGATCAAGAGATTCCGTCTAAGATATCGTTTGAAAGGTATTTAAAACAATTCATTTATTTTAAATTACAGTTTGATTCTCGAATAAAGGGAAGTCATTATATTGAGTATTTTATTACAAAAATAATAAAAGAAGATTGGAACATTTACAACTTCACGGCTACTAAGAGTATCTATCCCACAATAGCAAAACATTATGGCATTGATGATAAAATGGTGGAAAGAGCCATTCGCCGTGCTATTGAAACCGCTTGGAAGAGAATAAGTGAGGAAGATAAAAAAGCTATTTTCCCTGTTATTCGTGGAACTAGGCCTACCAATACGGAAGCTATATATGCTATATATGAATATATAAAAGGATATTATCCATTTGATAATGTAGATAAGCAAGAAATTGATATAGATGGTAAAAGACATGTGGTATCTTCTAACTTACTATATTATTCCTTTCATTTTACTTTACAAAAATATTTAGAAGAGGTTTATCAAATTCAAACTAAATTTGGTATTCAAAATATGAATATTTTGATTGATATGTTATTTCGAATGACAAAATATGATAATGTAAATATAGATGAGATTATCACTTATTTAAACCATACATACGGTTTTGTAGATGAAAAGATTTCTTCTATACATGATAGATATATAGAATTGTCTGATGCTTTAAAGTTTCTTTTTAAAATATGTGATCAAATTAATGAAAAAAATAGAGAAGAAATGGATACAGCAAAAGATAAAGTTTATATTAAAAAATCAATTGATAAATTATTGGTTCAAGTTAAAAATATTAAAGTATAAAAAAACCAAGTCTTTTTTGACTTGGCTTTTAACTATATTATTGATACTTAATAGAAAGGTAAGAATAATGAAAGGTATTTAAAAATGGTTGTATCAATAATATGGATTGGCTTTTTCTTAAAGCGAGTGCTATTATAGTACATAATTTATTCGTTGTCAAACATTTTTTCTAGTTTTTCATAAATATTTTTAAGACTTTCTTCATATTTGCTCGTTACTTGTGGTTTAAAATATTTTCTTCCAATTAAATTATTAGGCATATATTGTTGCTTTACAAAATGATTTGGGTAGTCATGTGGGTATTTATAGTCAGGAGAATTTGTTTTAATATGGTCTGGAACATTTCCAGTGGAACCGGCTTCAATATCTTTAATGGCTTCATCGAGTGCCAAATGTCCTGTATTAGATTTTGGTGATAGTGCCATTTCAATAATAATATCTCCTAAAGGTATTCTAGCTTCAGGTAATCCTAGACGTTCACTTGCTTGAATAGCTGCTTCTACTTTAGGACCAATACTAGGATTAGCAAGTCCAATATCTTCATAAGCTATTACAGTCATTCTTCGATATAAAATATCTAAATCTTCAGCTTCTATTAATCTAGCAGCATAATGTAAAGCGGCATTTACATCACTACCACGAATTGATTTCTGAAAGGCACTAATAACATCATAATGCCCATCTTCATTTTTATCATGAAAGAACATAGGTTTTGCATTTAAGTTTTTTAAAGTTTCTTCTGTAATGTGATAATCAGATGTAGAATAATAAGCAACCTCAAGTAAATTGTAAGCATATCTTAAGTCTCCGCTAGCCATTCTAGCAATTGCTTCTAGTTCTTTTTCATCAATTTGAATATCTTTTAAATAAGGGGTTTTAATTGCTTTTTGTAGTCCATCTAAAATATCATCAAATTCTAATTCTTTTAATTCAAAAATTTGGCATCTACTTCTTATGGCAGGATTAATTTTGTGATAAGGATTAGAAGTTGTCATTCCGATTAGAGTAATTAGCCCACTTTCTAAGTAGGGCAATAATAAATCTTGTTTATCTTTATTTAAACGGTGAATTTCATCCATAATAACGACCATACCACCAAATAATTTTGCTTCTTCTACAACAATATCAAAGTCTTTTTTATTATTAATAACGGCATTTAGTAATCGATATTTGATGTGAAGGGTATTTACAATTGCTGTTGCAATACTAGTTTTGCCAATTCCGGGTTTGCCATATAGGATCATGGAAAACAATTTTCCATGATTTACCATATTTCGAAGAACTTTTCCTTCTCCTAATAAATGTTTTTGACCTATTACGTCATCAATTGTTTGTGGTCTAAGAGAAATTGCAAGTGGTTCCATAAATTTTCACTTCCTTCGTATTTCTTATTTTAACATACTTTTTTTAAAATGTTTATGTTAGTTTTAATGAATAAAATAATTATTATTGATTTTGTAGAAAAAATTTGATATATTAGACGTGTAAATAAAAAATAGTAATATAGTTTGTTAATGGCAAATGAGAAGATTTACAAGTGTGAAATATACTTTCCCTCATAGTTTCCAAAATTAAGTTTACGATTTTGAAAAAACGGGATGTTAAATAAATATTTTACAGTTGATAGTGAATTTTTGACGTTTGCTATATGCAAACGGGGGGGGGGTATTTTAAATACCTCTTCTTTTTTGTTG
>OIZF01001226.1_pt1 | contig 15631 bp, 15 predicted proteins | sample 1588471 | NCBI WGS metagenome assembly OIZF01 (sample SAMN03283279) | human gut metagenome | biome: human-associated habitat; material: feces | host: Homo sapiens | place: Peru | collected 2012
GCAGGTCCTTGATGATGTAGTAGATGGAGTTGTCGTCGTTGTTCACGATGTCCATAATGGACATCGGGCTGACGTTGCCCGCCTCAAAGATGGGGTTGCCGCTGCCGTCGATGATGGCATCGTAGCTGTTGACCTCGGCGCGGACGAACTCCTCCATGATGTAGGAGACGTCGGCATGGTGTGCGCTCTTGTAGGTCAGGAAGGCGCGCAGCTCCTCATCATCGGAGAGCTTGTGGGTGTCGGACGCACCGACGCCGTTGTCCGGCTTGACGACGACCGGGTAGCCCACCTCGTCGATGAACTTCCTGCATCCCTCGAAATCGTCCACCATGTGGTAGCGGGCGGTGGCGATGCCGGCCTTCCGGTAATACTCCTTCATCTTGCTCTTGTACTTGATGCGGGGCATATCCTCGGTCTGGAAGCCGCTGGTGATGTGGAAGTCGGTGCGCAGGGCGGCGTCGCGTTCCAGCCAGTATTCGTTGTTGGATTCCAGCCAGTCGATGCGGCCATACTTGAAGGCAAAGAATGCCACGGCGCGGTAGACCTCGTCGTAATTTTCGAGGCTGCCGACCTTATAGTACTCGTTCAGGCTGGCCTTCAGCTCCGGCTTCAGCTCATCATACGGCTGGTCGCCGATGCCCAGAACGTTCATGCCATCGTTTTTCAGCTCCCGGCAGAACTGCCAGTAGTTCGTCGGGAAGTTCGGAGAGATAAAGATAAAATTGCTCATGGTGTCTTGTCGATTCCTCTTTCTTTTGATACGCTTGAAACCCTCTCCGTCATCGCTTCCGCGATGCCACCTCCCCCAAAGTGGGAGGTAAAGTGGGAGGTCTTGATAGGCCAAAAGCTCCCCCTTCGGGGGAGCTGGACGCCGTCCGGCGGCCTGAGAGGGTACATTTATTATTACCCCAGAATGTAGGGCATATAATACGCGACCTGCTGATACCACCAGTTCCAGTCGTGGTTGACATCGTGGCCCCACAGGTCTACCCAGATGGGGATGTGCTTGGCCTCAAAGATGCGCTTGAGATACCAGGTGGTGTCCGGCTGCTCCCAGTCGCCCTGACCGCAGCAGATGACGGCCTTCTGGTTCCGGAACAGCTCCATATAGGGGTGATTCTCCGGGAAGTTGACCATGTAGTCCACCGGGGAGTTCATATAGACCAGCTCATCCATATAATCGCCGAAGCCGTAGTGGGCGGTGTAGATGCCGCTGAGGGCCAGACAGCCGCAGAAGATGTTCGGGAAGCGGAGATATAGATTGACGGCATGGGTCGCGCCCAGACTGCATCCAAAGGCGATGACGCCCGGTTCGTCGTTCCAGCCGTTCCGCTCGCGGGCGATGTGGCGGATCTTAGGCACGGCCTCCTCCACGATGTAGCGGATCCACTGCTCATAGCGGCGGATGCGCCAGTAGGGGTCGCCGTTCGTGTCGGACCAGGTCTCCTTGTCGATGGTGTCGATGGAGAGGACCATCACCTGGCCGGACTCGATCCACGGGGCCAGCGTATCGGCCATGTGGAAGTCCTCGAAGTCAAAAAACCGGCCATCCTGGCAGGGGATGTAGAGCATCGGCCGGCCGGCGTGGCCGTAGACCTTGCACTCCATCTCGCGGCCGAGCGCGGGGCTGTAATCCTTAAAATACTGCATTTCCATCGTGGGTCCCTCCTTATAATCGGGTCGTCGGGTCAATTCAGTTCGTACATCAGAGTATGGATCATGAACGGCAGCTGCTTTTCCCAGCTGGCTTCGCTGTGGGTGCCGCCGGGCACCAGACGGGCGGTCAGGTGGATGCCGCGGATCATGACCTTGCTGCACATGTCGGCAAAGCCCTTGCGCATCCCCTCGTGGTTGCCCATCTCGCGGGAGCCGTAGTCCATGTAGAGCACGGTGCCCGGCTCCAGATTCGCGCGGCCCAACAGACCGCTGAGCTTTTCCGGCGAGACCCAGATGGATGGCGACAGAGCCGCCGCACGGCCAAAGACGTCGTTGTGGTTCAGCAGGGCGTACAGGCTCATCAGACCGCCCATGGAGCTGCCGCCGATGAAGGTGTGCTCCCGGTCGGGCAGGGTGCGGAAATTGCGGTCGATGAAGGGCTTGAACCGGTGGATGAACCAGCTCATGGTCGCAGCCCCCTTGCCGTCAAAGTGACCGTAGGTCGGATCATCGAAGCGGTAGGGCGAATACTCCACCAGACGCTCATTGTTCGGCCCGGCGTTGCACTCGACCGCCGCCACGATGAGCGGCGTGTCGGTGTAGTCCAGATAGTTTGCCAGCCCCCAGCTCTTGCCGAAGGTGGCGTCTTCGTCAAAAAAGACATTCTGGCCGTCGAACATGTACAGCACCGGATACCGGCGGTCCGGGTCGGCTTCGTACATGGTGGGCAGATAGACATAAACACGGCGCTGCTCGGTGCCGTTGACAGCGGGGTAGCTGACGCTCCATTTCTTGATCATAGTCCTGGTCCCTCTCAATCTCTGTACTATATTGTTAGTCTAGCACCACTGGGAAGGAATTGCAATTCCTGGATTCAACCTCTCCGTCAATGCTTCAATCAGATACCGCTTGCTGGATGCGCCAGCGGCGAGACAAAGAGGGTGATACAGCAAACGCCGCCCGGTGAGCTGCCGGACGGCGCTTGCAGAACTCGGAACAAGGAAAGAAATTTGCAGCTTAGTACTTCTTCTCCACCGGAACGATCCAGCCCTTGGTGTCGGGCAGCTTGCCCCACTGCATCCCGGTCATGGTGTCGTACAGCTTCTGGGTGACAGGGCCGATGCTGCCGTCGCCGATGTAGGCATGCTCGCCCTTCCAGACCAGCTCCTTGACCGGGGAGACGACTGCGGCGGTGCCGGTGCCGAAGACCTCTTCCAGCTTGCCCTCACGTGCAGCCTGCATGATGTCAGCGATGGCCAGCTTGCCCTCGATGACCTCATAGCCCCAGTCCTTCAGCAGCTCGATGCAGCTGCGGCGGGTGACGCCGGGCAGAACGGTGCCCACGGTGGCGGCGGTGTAGACCTTGCCGTCGATCTTGAACATGATGTTCATGCTGCCGACTTCCTCGACGTACTTCTTCTCCACGCCGTCCAGCCACAGCACCTGGGCATAGCCCTGCTCCTCGGCCAGCTCACCGGCCTTGATGGAGGCAGCATAGTTGCCGCCGCACTTGGTGAAGCCGGTCAGGCCGGGAGCGGCACGGATGTACTCATCTTCGACGTAGATGCGGACGGGGTTGATGCCCTCTGCATAGTAAGCGCCCGACGGTGCGCAGATGATGCAGAAGATGTAGTGCTTGGAAGCATGGACGCCCAGGCCCACATCGTTTGCAAACACGAAGGGGCGGATGTACAGGGAAGCGCCGTCTGCATGGGGCACCCAGTCACGGTCCACATCCACCAGCGCCTCAACGGCCTGGATGTAATCCTCGACCGGGATCTTCGGGATGCACAGACGGTCGGCAGAATCCTGCATCCGCTTTGCATTGCAGTCCGGGCGGAACAGCTGGATGGTATCGTCTGCGGTACGGTAAGCCTTCATGCCCTCAAAGATCTCCTGTGCGTAGTGGAACACGACCGTAGCCGGGTCCAGCGGGAACGGAGCATAGGGGACGATACGGGCATCGTGCCAGCCCTCGCCCTCGGTGTAGTCCATGACGAACATGTGGTCGGTGAACTTCTTGCCGAAGCCGAGCTTGGTCTCATCCTGCGGCTTCTCTTTCGGACAGGTTGTCCGGGTGATCTTGATATCCAACATGATAATTTTCCCTCTTTTCTGATCTCACACAGCTGACGCACGCGGCTCCCTCCGCGCCTTCCAGATGTCAAATGTTGTTTTCTATTATAATATCATGAACGCATTTTTCAAGAAATCAAAAAATCTTTCATGTTTGGGGGCTGTAAGTTGTCGCAAATTGTGATATTATTTTTGTGAGCGACCCTCTCCGTCATTGCTCACGCAATGCCACCTCTCCCAAAGGGAGAGGCTTTGGCATGTCGGGCAGAGTGCAAGATCGCCTGCGGCTCCCATAGCCGTGGCCCCTGTCCCCATTGGCAGCTCCTGTCTGCCTCTTTTGCGGAGCCCGGATGTTTCCGGGCCGCTCCACCTTCTTCATTTTCTACGATCAAAACCGTCCTGCCAATGGCTCTCCCTTCGGGAGAGCTGGCGCAAAGCGCCTGAGAGGGCAGGGACGCGGACAGAAAGGATACCTTATGATAAACGGCGTCATTTTTGATATGGACGGCCTGATGTTCGACACCGAGCGGATGTGGGCCACGTTCTGGGAACCGGCTCTGGCAGCACTGGGGCTTCCTTATAAAGAGGGCCTCAGCGAGGCCGCGCGGGGCACCGCAGGCGAAACTCTGCGGAATGTCGTGCGTCAATTCTACGGACAGGACTGTGATGCGGCTGCCATCGTGGACAGCCTGCACACGGTGGCCGACAAGGCGTTCCAGAAGCCGGTGCCCAAAAAGCCGGGTCTGGACGAGCTGCTGGCCTGGCTGGATGAGCAGCACATCCCCATGGCCGTGGCGTCTTCCAGCCGGATGGACGTCATCCAGCGCAATCTGGACAACTGGGGGATGCGCTCCTATTTCAGCGTCCTCGCCTCCGGCCAGCAGGTGACCCGCTCCAAGCCCGACCCGGAGATCTTCCTTCTGGCGGCGGAGAAGTTGGGCGTCGCGCCCGGACACGCCCTTGTGCTGGAGGACAGCTACAACGGCGTCCGCGCCGGAGCCGCCGGAGGCTTTGTCACTGTGATGGTGCCAGACCTGCTGCCCGCCGACGACGAGATGCGCCGCCTATACACCGCCGAGTGCCGGAGCCTGTTCGAGGTGCTCGATGGCCTCAAGGCGAACCGCTGGTAATGTGATACGCAAAAACACCCGTTGGCCCAGTCCATCCAGTTCCCTTATCCATTGACCCAGCGGGAGACCACCTGAACCGATACAAACAGCGACGCCGTCGGCAATGCCGACGGCGTCGTTCTGCGTTTTCTGTTATTTGCACCCGACCATGATGTCGATGATCTCGCGGTTCGTTTCCTTCATGCCCTGTTTGCCCAGGCGGCCCACGTTCCGCAGCGAGTTCTCCACGCCCTTGGCAACGATGCCGTCGCCGCCGCGGAACTGCTGGCCCCGGATGTACATATTATAGCCGAGCAGCCCGGCTTCCACTGCCGTGGCGATCTTCGCCGCACAGCTGGCCTTGGCACCATCGCAGATGACGCCCGACACGATGGCCAGCGCATTGACGACGGTGTGGATGACGGCTTCATACCCGCCGCCGCAGAGATAGGCGATGCCCGCACCGGCCCCCGCGCCCGCACTGATGGCGCCGCAGTAGGCGGACAACCGGCCGATGGGTGTCTTTTCGTGGATGGTGGTCAGGTTGGAAAGTGTGAGCGCCCGGTACAGCTGCTCTTCGCTCGCCTTGAGCTCCCGCGCATAGACGATGACCGGCACCGAGGCGGTGATGCCCTGATTGCCGCTGCCGGAGTTGATGACCACAGGCTGCTCGCAGCCGTTCATCCGGGCATCGGAGCCTGCGGCCGCGTAAGCCTTGGCCCGCACCCGCACATCATTGCCCTCCATATCCAGCAGGACGCTGCCGATGTTGGCCCCGTAATCGCCCCGCAGACCCTCTTCGGCAATGGCCATGTTGTACCGGATCTGCGGGTCTAAAATCGGTTTCACGTCCTCGATGTCCACCGAATGGACAAAATCCCAGATGTGCTCCATGTCGAGCAGGCTGCGGTCGGTCAGGTTCTCCTCCTCGTCGCCGTGGACGGGCATGTCCAGCAGGACTTCGCCGTCCTTCTCAATGCGGACGATGTTGGTGTGGAAGACCGCGATGCGCACCTGCGCGGTGTGCGCCCCCTTCCAGACCGTGACGATGATATCAAAGGTGACGCCATTCTCCACATGCTCGACCTTCACATCGGCCTGCTCCAGATAGGCGCGGATGGCCTTCGTCTCCTCCGGTGTCACATCGGCGATGACTTCCAGCTTCTGCTCCGGGCGTCCTGCCACGATGCCCGCCGCAGCTGCGGCTTCCAGCCCCTTCATATTATCGGTGTTGGGCACGATGACAGACTTGACATTCTTGATCATGCTTCCGCTGGCCCCGACCCGCACCCGGTCCGGGAGTTTCCCCAGCGTCTGCCGGGCCACTGCGGCGGCATAGGCCACCGCGATCGGCTCGGTGCAGCCCATCGCTGGGATCAGCTCCTCTTTTAAGATCTGAAGGTATGCCTGGTATCTCTGTTCTGTTTTTTCCATCTTCCGTCGTCCCCCTTTTTTCTCCATTGTACCGGAAGCTGCGGCAAAACACAATGCGTACTGCAAAACTTGCCCGGCATTCGGGGCAGACCAGAAGACCGTCCGCGGCCTGACTGTGACCGTGAAGAGACGTTATACATTTATAGGTAAAGGATGAACCTATCGTTTCATGTAATTTTTTCTTGCACAAGACGATATGGTCTTTTTATATCACCCGCCGTATGATAGAAATATCAAAAGAAAGGACGTCTTTCACTATGAAAAAATTCTTCTCGCTTTTGGCCTCCATTGTTTTCTGTACAGCAATTTTACTAGGGACACCCATTGCTATTCATTCACCGACTGGACTCGAACCTTCCTCATCTGATTTGGCCGATTCATCTGAAAGCAGTTCTAGTAGTGAACCAGAATACCCCACTACACCAGCAGATGCCGCTACACCACAGGACGATATTACTTAACATTTAGAAAATAATGTCCAGATATTTTTGGGCCTCATTACGAATAATCTGCAAGTCATCCTCGTATCCCATAACTTTGCAAATGTAAAAGGCCTCACGATATCGCTCTGCACTCTCTTCTTTTTTGCCAAGGAAGAAATCACACTCAGCTTCGATTTCCAGGCAAGAGTGAAGTACTTGATAATGCCCATATTTAATGCAAGCTTCTTTTCCATTTCTTGCAACTCTTGCGCTTTCTTCATATCTTTCCAACAAGTCCAGAGATCTGGCAAAATTGTAGAGAACCAAAGGAAGCATCCTGTTTGATGTGACCATTTCTTGGAGATGACGTCTCATATACTGAAGCAACCGATAAAAAATATCGGCTGCTTTTTCATTATCACCAGCCAAGGAATAAGCATTTCCAATTTGATTGACTAGCTTCATTTCGTCCAACGTGTAAAGATAGTCTTCAATTTTACTCAGTCGAAAATTTGGTATCGTCATTTGAATAGCTTGCATAAGCATTTGGATTCGCTCGTCACTTGAATACCTTTTATCCAGCCCACCAAGAAGAACCTTTGATCGGAGAATAAATTGCTGTGTAATTTGATCATCTGGCTTTACAATTTTTTCAAGCTGACTGATTTTATCAAAGCCTTCATTAACGTGTTTCAGCGCATTGCATGCCACGATTTCCTTTTCCAATGCCTCAATTTCCAGCTCCTCTGGTGTTACAAGTGCATAATACCGATCATCTGGCAAGCCAAGGCGTTGTAGAATAGCATTGATCCTTGTACGACTGGGGGTCTGCCTTCCATTTTCAAATCTGGAGAGAGTAACAGGCTCGCAAATGCCTGCACAGACTTGCTCCTGCGTCAAATTCAACTCCTGCCGTCGCTGGCGGATATAATCACCAAGTCTATAGTTCTGCATTCTTCCGTACCTCAAATAATCAATATTATCATTATTATAGTACGCCTTATGCCATCACACAAGCACTTCTCTCGTTGACTTGTCGTCTAATGTACATCAACAACTGCGATTCATGACAGGGATTTGGACAATCAAATTAATTTCGTCCTATATAAAGAAATTCATCGTTCCTTCTTTTCCGGTGATATAGTGTCCTTTTTAGATCAAGTTTACAATTCGGTTGACAATATATCGTTTTATGTATAAAAAATAAACACAGAACGATATGGTCTTTCTGTTCTATGTGCTATATGATAGACTCATCAAAAGGAAAGGATATTCTGCCATGAAAAAATATTCACTATAGCTGTTACAGCTACACTTTGTCTGCTTCTCCTGTTAGCCACCCCTTCCTCTGTCAGCTTTGCGGAAAACTCCTGCGCTGAATCTCCGGTTTCATCATCCTCAACTTCTTCAGGCAATGAAAGCCAACCACCACTTAGTGATACAATTCCGGGCACTGATGAAATCACTTAAATCGGAACTCAAGTCCAATATAATTCTTCGCTTCCTCTTGGATTGCAAGCATTGACTCCTTTCGTCCGGTAACTTTGCAAAGATAATACGCCTCGTGGTATGCCTCAGCACTTTTTTCATCCTGTTTCATGAAATGGTAGGACTCAGCTTGAATGGCAAGACATGCATATAACATCTGGTAGTGGCCGTAACGGACACATGCCTCAATTCCTCGCTGTGCATAGTCCACTGCATCCTTATAATAGCCACACAGATCCAGTGTTCTGGCATAATTTCCCAGTACCATTGGCAACATACCACCGGAGATGACGGCCTCCTGCTGGTGTTTTTGCACATATTTTAGCAACTGATAGTAAATATCAGCTGCTTTTTTATTTTGTCCCATATCCGAGTATACTCCGGCAATTTGATTGATGATCTTCATTTCATCAACGGTGTACAGATGAGAGCCAATTATTTCCAAGTCAAAGTCCGGAATCGTCAATCCAATAGCTTGGATAAGCATTCTCAATTTTTCTTCCTTTGTATAACGCCCATCCAGATAACCAAGCAGTGCTTTAGAGCGCAGGATAAACTGTTTTTCCAAGTTATCATCCGTATTTACCAATTTTTCCAACTGCTCAACCTTGGAAAAGCCCTCTTTGGCACTATCCAGCGCATTGCATGCGATGATTTCTTTTTTCAATGCCTCAATTTCCAGCTCCTCCAGTGTTACAAGTGCATAATACCGATCATCTGGCAAGCCAAGGCGTTGTAGAATAGCATTGATCCTTGTACGACTGGGGGTCTGCCTTCCATTTTCAAATCTGGAGAGAGTAACAGGCTCGCAAATGCCTGCACAGACTTGCTCCTGCGTCAAATTCAACTCCTGCCGTCGCTGGCGGATATAATCACCAAGTCTATAGTTCTGCATTCTTCCGTACCTCAAATAATCAATATTATCATTATTATAGTACGCCTTATGCCATCACACAAGCACTTCTCTCGTTGACTTGTCGTCTTATAAAATTATTTATTACACCAGACGATATGGTCAACCGGTTTTTACTGTGATAAGATGTAGACACCGCAAAACTCATGGCTTAACATAAAAGAAGTAAACCGTTGAGTAGAGCCGAATACAACAGAAAGGAGAACTCATCATGCGGATTATCAAAGATGGCAATGACGTGCTTGATCGTTCCGAGTGCGCAGTGATCAATTGCTGCGATGGTGCCAGGGGTGCATTCCCTCAGGATATTGAGGCTGAGCTTTAAGCATTTCCACTCGATTTTGCGTTGATACGGTTGCTCAAAATTGGGCAACCGTATTCTTTAATGTTTACAACCTGATGTTAAAGGAGCCTTTCCATGAAACACTCAAGGTACAATTATATTACCCCTGAAAAGGATGGTTTTTTTCTGCTTTTTAACACAGCAAAGGAAACTCTAGTTGAGCTGGATGCTGAAATGCTCAACTATTATGAGAGTAATACGCTGGACAACGAAACACAAGCTGCTATGACTGAGCTTGGATTTCTGGTAGATGATAGCTTTGATGAGTTGGAATCATTGGAGGCTACTTGGAGAAAAAACTTTGAAGAATCTTCTACACTAGATCTTACTGTAATGGTGACAGACGCTTGTAATTTTCGCTGTCCATATTGCTATCAATCTCACCGTACCCATTCTATGGGAGAAAAGCAAACCGTTAGCCTGTACAAATATTTATCCTGTGCTATTGATAGTGGCATCAAAACAATCAACATTCACTGGTTTGGCGGTGAACCGCTGCTCAATACTGCACCAATTTTCTATATTGAGCATTTTCTAAAGGAAAACCATATTAAAGGAAGTTCAAATGTAACAACAAACGGTTATCTACTCACAGATAATCTTCTCCATAGATTTATGGAAGAAACAAGGATTCGCGCATTCCAGATTACTCTGGATGGAACAGAATCAATGCATAACCAAACAAGACGCCATGTTTCAGGTCTACCAACATACGGTCGAATTTGTGAAAACATTGTTTCAGCAACACAGCAAGGCTTTTTTGTTATTATCCGTTTGAACATGACTAAAGAAAATCAAAATCTTGATCCTTTTCTTAGTGAAATCCAAGCTTTGGGTATCTCTCGCTCAAAATATTCGATTCATATCACAAATGCTCACGAATTTACAAACTCGGAAAAACGCAGTGATTTTTATTTCAATACTGCCGAAGAATACAGTATTGCCTACGACAAGGCACAAGATTCTTTCTTAAAGGCTCACTATAAATTTCCAAGAAATGTTGCAAGAAAGGCAGGCTGCGGCTTTGAGTCATATAATACCTTCCTTGTGGGAACAGACCTCAAGTTGTATTTTTGCTCCTCTTGCGAATGCATTGAAACTTTTGAGCAGGGGTACATTGATGACGAAGGTCAGATACACTTGAATAATCAATATTGGAATCGTATCAATATGAGTGTTTTCAACGATCCTGAATGTCGTAATTGCATTGTTTTACCTCTCTGCATGGGTGGATGTACCTATTGTCGTCTGAACCAGAAGAAGTTTTGCATCCCTGAGAAATACTTTCTTGACAAATATATCAAGAAGCTCTACATGGAAGCAACTACAAAGTCAGGGAGAGGAGACTTCAAATGAAACAATATCTTGAAAAACGTGGAATCTACATTACTTGGTCTCAGCTGGCTGTCCGAATCATTTTTGACTTGGTGGGCTTTTTGCTTGCCTTGTTGCCTGCTGGCCTAACTCTGTATCTTACAGATGTCTGGATTACCTCAGGCACTCATATGCCAACCTCGTGGATTTTGGGAATCATTGTTTGTGTTTTTTTGATTCATTCTTACCAGTTTTATTTCGTCAACTATAATTCTCAGATGAATGCAGATCGCATGGCGGGTAATTACCGCCAACATCTGGCGCAAAAGATTTTGAGTAGTAGTATCCCTGCCTATGAGAGCCAGAACAAAGCCCGTATTCAAAATATGGCGAACGATGTCAGTGCGATATATACTGTAAGTAGCTATTTGGTCACAGTACCTGCAAACTTAGTGAAAGTAATTGTTATCATTGGACTTCTGCTTTTCTATGCCAGCCCATCTGTTGCACTGACGGCAATCATTTTGATTCCGCTCTACATGGTTCCCAGTTTTCTTAACAAAAGCAAACTGGAAAGACTCGTAGCCAAGGAGAGGGAAGCTGGAGATCTATGGTTTCAGGAATTTGATGTGATTCTCAACGGCAAGGTCAGCATTACTCTAAACAAGGTCGAAAATTATATGCAGAACCGCTATCATGAGGCTCTGAAGTCATATCTTGATGCGCGCAATCGTCAACACTTTCTTCTGCTGATCGTGCAAGAATTCCCTCTTTTTGTCACCACATTGGCACCTCTGCTTATTTTGATCATTGGTGGAAACCAAGTGGTGTTGCAAAACATGACCATCGGTCAGCTGTTATTCTCTATTCAGATCATTGCCTACCTGTTCAATCCTCTGTCAGAAATTTCTCAACTTCATGCCCAGATTATCAGCCAGAAGCCATCCTTCGATCGTGTGGCAGACTTTCTTGCCATGCCAGATCAGCAAAAGAATACAGAAACTGTAGCCCCTCCAAAAATCGAGGCGCATAATATCGACCTGATGCGATCGGAGCGTGAGTCGCTTTTCCATGTGAACGACTTTGCTGTCCATGGGAAAGGTTTGGTGCTGATCCATGGAGAGAATGGCTGCGGCAAGTCATCTCTGTTCAATATAATCTCTGGTGTGTTTGCCCCGGACGCAAAGCATCTCCGTTTCAACGAAAACGGAAGATTTAACTGCGACAAATCAAAACTAAGTTATCTTTTCTATCCTAACTTCATTTTTCCAGGTACAGTCCGAGAAAACATTGTTTGTGGACGAAAGATTTCCAATACACAGTATCAAGAACTTGAAACCGTTCTTCAGCTGCCTCCCGCTGACAAGCAGGTGACTATCAAGCCTGAGAATCTTTCTCTGGGCGAAAAGCAAAAGATTTATCTAGCACGTACCCTTTTGGGTAACTCTTCTTGCATCTTGCTGGATGAACCCGGAAGCAACCTTGACGAAAAAACTGAACACAGCCTGATCCATTACTTGTTAAAGCTCAAGGAAAAAAAGTTAATTCTCGTTATCAGTCACAATGCCTACTATGATGCCGTAGCAGATAAAACTTACGAGATTCGTAAAGGAATGATGTATCAGGTACAATCACATTAAGCTGTCTACGGATCGTCAAAGGAGCGTGCGTTTGAACAAAAAGAAAAAGTCCACAAACATTTTCCCTTACCCCGGTGAAGCCAGCAAAGAAAAACAGAGCGTTCCCGACGGGGAGCGCCCTGTCGATGCCCATGGTGCGGATATCGCTGCAAATTACAGCATTGCAGCGTTCTATTCTTATTATAAAAAACGCAAAAAATAAATGCAAAGGCGATTCTACACAAAAAGAGCCTTGGCATTGATTGGTCAAAATCACCATGCAGCCTCAGTTCAGAACGCTCAGCAGCCGTCTGCCTGCTTCCTCCGGGGATTCCCCGAATACCACCGCCAGCTCCTCCCGCAGGACACGCTCTACCATCTGGTAGAAGTAGGTATCCATAGCGTTGATCTTTCGGCCGCGGCTTTGCTGCTGGGTCTGCTTTTGCCCCAGCTCCTTGAACAGGGTCAGGTACTGGTAAAAATCATTGGTGTGGAGCAGCGCCTGATAATGTTCTGCCAGCGCTGTCTGTACCCCCGCCGGGATGGGCAGCTTCTCCTCTTGGATGCGTGCAAGGTCGGCTGCCGCCTGCTGCGCCGAGACCACCGGGCGCAGGGCATCTTCCACAAAGTTTGCCTCGTGCAATCTGCGCAGAATGCCCAGTACAATTCTTGTGCAAAACTGCCTTTGCAAATTCCAGACAGGCAGGCTATAATGATTTCGTACAACGAGTAGCACTCATGCGTAAAACCGGTTGCATGAGGGCTGCCCGTTTTTTATCGCAATTTTTTGCAGAAATGACTTACAAAACTGCATATTTGCGATATGCAGTTTGCGGATGTTGTCCGGACATTGAAAGCGCAAACTGCAATGTTTGCCCCAAAATGGAAAGGTAAGGTGAATCCCATGGAAAGTTCCAATCAATTTCTTGGCACGGAACGCATCGGCAAGCTGATGCAAAAGTATGCGATCCCGTGCATTATTTCGCTGCTGGTGGGTGCGCTGTACAACATCGTGGACCAGATCTTTATTGCCAACGCCAGCTATCTGGGCTCCTACGGCAACGCCGCCAACACCGTCGTGTTCCCCCTGACGGTGGTAGCGCTGGCCATTGCCGTGATGATCGGTGACGGCTGCTGCGCCTTCGTCAGCATCAGCCTTGGGCAGAACGAGGTCCCCAAGGCAAAGCGGAGCGTCGGCAATGCGGTGGTGATGTGTCTGGTCAGCAGCATTGTGCTGGCCGCGCTCTATCTGATTTTTGCGGACACCATTCTTGCCATGTTCGGCGGAACGGTCAACGCCGAGACCTACCACCACTCGCAGGAATATTTCTTCTATATCACGCTGGGCGTGCCATTCTATATGTTCGGGCAGACTATGAACCCCATCATCCGCGCGGATGGCAACCCCCAGTTTGCCATGGTGTCCACCCTTGCGGGTGCGGTGCTGAACATTATTCTGGACCCCATCTTCATTTTCGGCTTCCGCTGGGGCATGATGGGCGCAGCTGTGGCTACCGTCATCGGTCAGCTGGTCACGGCAGCGCTGGCAGTGTGGTATCTGCTCCACATGAAGATCATCCGTCCTGAAAAGGGTGACTACCGGCTGAAGGGCTCCATCTGCAGCCGCACCCTGACCCTTGGTATGACCAGCTTTCTGTCTCAGATCAGCCTTGTGGCGGCAATGGCAGCCATCAACAACATGATCCGCAAATACGGCGCACTGGATGCCGTGTTCGGGCAGGAGCAGTATGCACAGATTCCCATGGCAGTTGTTGGCATCGTGATGAAGTTCTTCCAGATCGTCATCTCCATCGTGGTAGGCATGGCGGCTGGCTGCATCCCCGTGGTGGGCTTCAACATGGGCGCCAAAAAGCCCGCCAGTGTGAAGGAGCTGTTCACGGAGCTGCTGCTGGCAGAAGCCACCGTGGGTGCCGTTGCACTGGTGCTGGTGGAGGGCTTCCCGCGTCAGCTGATTGCCCTGTTCGGTGCCGCCAACGAGAGCGTTTACTACACCGATTTTGCCGTAAAGTCCTTCCGCATCTACCTGTGCATGATCATTCTGGCCTGTGTCAACAAGGCCTGCTTCATCTTTTTGCAGGCCATGGGCAAGGCAGCGGAATCCACCGCCCTGTCCATGGTGCGTGAAGTGGTGTTCGGCGTGGGCTTTGCCCTGTTGCTGCCCCGGTTCTTCGGGCTGGACGGCGTGCTGTACTCCATGCCCATGTCGGATTTCCTTACCTTCCTGATCGTAGGCTATCTGATCTGCAAAACCTACCGTGAACTGAACCAGAAAGGAGAAGTCTAATGGAAAAACGCATCATTACCATCAGCCGTGAGTTTGGCAGCGGCGGCAGAACCATCGGCAAGCTGGTGGCAGAGCATCTGGGCATCCGGTGCTACGACGCCGAACTGATCCAGAAACTGGCTGCCGAAAGCGGCTTTGACGAAAACTACGTCAAGGAGGCCGGAGAGTACGCCCCCGGCGGCCTCCTTGCCTCCGCCTTCACCGACCGCAGCTTTGGCCCCACCAACGAGGACCTGCTTTGGAAGCTGCAATACCGGATCATCCGGGAGCTTGCAGAAAAAGGACCTTGCGTCATCGTAGGGCGCTGCGCCGATTTTATCCTGCAGGACCGCACCGACTGCCTGAAGGTCTTTGTCCACGCCGACATGAAATTCCGGGCTGACCGTATCGTGCGTGTCTACGGGGAGCGGGAGAAATCGCCCGAAGCCCGTCTGAAGGAGAAGGATAAGCGCCGCGCTGCCTACTACCGCTTCTATACCGATATGAAGTGGGGCGATGCCGCCAACTATCATATTGCACTGGACAGCGGGGTCATCGGCATTGAAAAGAGTGCGGAGATCATTGAAAGTCTTTCATAAGCTGTAATTTCCGGCAGCCTCAGAGCCGATAGCGCAAAACGCCGCCCACCTGCGTTCCGTTACGCAGATGAGCGGCAGTTTTTGTCAATGGCGGTTTTATGGGAAAATCAAGCTTCTAACCCATGGCTCCCGATCACATTCTTCAAATATTCCTCTGGGTCACCGTTCAGAATCAAATCCGCATAGCCCAGTGGGTCATTGTAAATAAGGTAATCCAGCTCCGTCTGCTGCGCCATGGTCACGTCCAGTGCATCCTCAATCCCGTTGCAATGGATGGAAATTTTTCTCCTATCGAAAAAAGGTTCGGATTTTCATTGTTTGGTGCGATGGAAGGGACTCGAACCCCCGGCCTACTGATTCGTAGGAACCGAATG
>OIZF01001235.1_pt1 | contig 15540 bp, 17 predicted proteins | sample 1588471 | NCBI WGS metagenome assembly OIZF01 (sample SAMN03283279) | human gut metagenome | biome: human-associated habitat; material: feces | host: Homo sapiens | place: Peru | collected 2012
TCATTAACCTAAACTCGGAGCATCCACCATTGGAGTGGGTGCTTTCTGTTTAATTAGATATTATCATCTTATGTCTGATAATTCAAGAGGTTTCACTAATTTGGATAATTTTTTACAGTAAGGCGGTCAGTGTCTTTTTTGACAACCATATTGTCATCAAGCAGGTGTTGCTTGATTTCTTCAATATTTTCATTGATATGCTGCAAACTGTCAGCATACTCTTCTTCTGAATATTCATCTTTAGCATTTATCATATCTTCACGAATTTCCAAAGCTTTCATATAGGTACAGAGTTTTTTATTGATGAGGTTGTTCTTAAAGGACAGCTTAACAGTAGCAGGTTTGAAATTGCCCTCATCGTCCTTATCTGCCTCAAATTTCATATCGATCTGGTCATCCAGTTTAAACAGTAATGATAATACATCAGAAACTGTTTCTATATCAAAATCCATGAAAATGTTAATGCTTATACCTAGTGCATTGGCGATTTTTAAAAGCTGGTCAGGCTTTGGATTACGGATTCCATATTCATATTTCTTTATTGTTGCAGAGTTTATGCCGGACAATTGACCAAGCATTTCCTGTGATATTCCACGCATATTGCGAAAGTATTTAATCTTTTCTCCAGTAGTCATAAAAATGCTCCTTTATGATTTGTTAACCCTATTCTATCACAATGGGACACATTTGTGTATAAAAACTTTGCTAAATTGCTTGATAGACACAAATGTGTACTATATTATACGGATAAACGAGGTTACAAAAGTGTACCAAAAAAACAGGAAGGAGAACACAATATGGAGAATACGATGAAGATGTATGTAACAGCAGATGAAGCAGCACAGATTCTTGGAGTATCAAGAGGATATGCTTACAAAATCATTCGTGGTCTTAATAATGAATTGAAAGAAAAAGGCTATCGAGTGATTTCAGGCAAGGTACCTATAAAGTATTTTGAAGAAAAGTTTTATGGTATGGCAGTTGGTTAATGGAGAGGAGATGATGATATGCCAGCTACAAGAGATGAGATGGATTTCTGGACAAAAGAAGAATATCTCAAGTTCATAGAAAGACAAGCCAATATCTTATTATGCGTTCCAGATTCTTTACTGGTGCGGAATAAGGGAAGGTGAACTGCTTGCTCTGACACCGGCAGATATTGATTTTAAGAATAAGAAACTTCATATTACAAAGTCTTATCAGTATATCAAGCAATATTAATGCAGCAGAAATGGAATATGCAAAATATGCGGATATGATTACGGATAAAAAGAATAATCTGGAACTTCTTTCTTCTAAGGAAAGTGAACTGATTGAGAGGACAAAGATTGCGGAAAGTGTATATGATATGTTTCGTCAGGGTGGAACTGATGATGTCAGGGACAAGCTTATTGATGTGATGTATGAGAATCAGAAGCTTAGAGATGAAAATATGACATTAAAGGAACTATTGGAAAAGGCGTATGAGTTTATGAAGCAGTTTGTAATTGATGGGGTTAACTTGTTGGATAGGTTTCTGGAGAGCGTTGGGAAGATGATTGATAAAGTTCCTAAAAGAACAAAATAAAAACATCTGTTCGTGCAACAAAGTATTGACATTGACATACGAAGAAAGTATCATAAATTTATGAAGCAGGAGGAACAAATAAGATGAGAAAATCAATTTCAATCAGTATAAGAGTGAGTGAAGAAGAATTAGACAAGTTTAAGGAAGCAGCAAGATTAGAAGCATATTCATCATATAGTGAGTTTATAAGAAGAACGGCATTAATAGAAGCTGCCAAAATAATTAAGGAAAACAATGAAGGAGAGGATACCTATGAACATAATTAGCTTGTTTAGTGGATGTGGTGGATTAGATTTAGGCTTTGAAAAAGCTGGGTTTAATATTCCTGTTGCAAATGAGTTTGATAAAACAATATGGGCGACATTTAAAGCAAATCATCCGAATACTCATCTGATTGAAGGTGATATAAGACAGGTAACAAAAGAAGATATAGAACAGTTTATAAATGGAGAAGTTGACGGAATTATCGGTGGACCACCTTGTCAGTCGTGGTCTGAAGCAGGTTCATTAAAGGGAATTAAGGATGCCAGAGGACAGTTGTTCTTTGATTATATTAGAATACTAAAGGAATTCCAGCCTAAGTTCTTTTTGGCAGAAAATGTAAGCGGAATGTTGGCAAACAGACATTCAGAGGCGGTGCAAAATATATTGAATCTTTTTGATGATGCAGGGTATGATGTGTCATTTACCCTTGTAAATGCAAAGGATTACGGAGTTGCAGAAGAAAGAAAGAGAGTGTTTTATATAGGTTTCAGGAAGGATTTGCACATTGATTTTGGATTTCCTAAAGGTTCAACAAAGGATGATGATAAGAAAATCACTCTTCGTGATATTATATGGGATTTGCAAGATACGGCTGTTCCATCAGGAGAGAAAAATCATCATAATCCAGAAGCAATCAATAACAATGAATACTATACTGGAGCATATTCACCAATATTTATGAGCCGTAACAGAGTAAAAGGATGGGATGAACAGGCATTTACAGTTCAGGCATCAGGAAGACAATGTCAGCTTCATCCACAGGCACCTAAAATGGTTAAAGTGGCACAGAATGATTGCAGATTTGTAGAAGGAAAAGAACATCTTTATCGTAGAATGACAATTAGAGAGGTTGCCAGAGTACAGGGATTTCCTGATGATTTTAAATTTATATATGAGGATACTAATACAGCCTATAAAATGATTGGTAATGCTGTTCCAGTTAATCTTGCATATGAAATAGCTGTTGCAATAAAGAAATACCTAGAAGGTAATGGTGCAGAGGTGGTTGTAGATAATGAGGTTATAGATGCAAAGGAGGTTAATGAGAAGAAGGTGAGTACAAAGAGTAATGATCAGGGTAGAGCATATGAGTATGCGTGGATTAAAATACTTTATAAGACATTGTGTGAAATGCGTAAAACAAAAATAGTTGATAATTCCAGCTTGCATGCTAATGAAAAAGCATGGCTGCTTATGGATGATGAAATGCAGCAGACATTTATGATTTCTGCAGAAGCTGCAATTAATGAAGTTCTTGAAATGGAACCGAGATTGTCAGAAAACGATAATGACGAACTGACATTAGAGTTTCAAAAAGATGGAGCCGGCGTTAAAGGCGATGTAAGAGATATTGTTATTCGCAGAGATGATATTGAATGGGAAATAGGATTAAGTATTAAGCACAATCACGATGCAGTAAAACACAGCAGATTAAGTCATAAATTGGATTTTGGCAAAGAATGGTTTAATATACCTTGTAGCAGTGAATATTGGAATGCAGTTAATCCAATATTTGATATGCTGAAAAGTGAAAAAGAAAATGGTTCACGATGGTCAGAAATAGTACAGAAAGATGAAAATGTATATGTACCATTATTGCGGGCTTTTATGGATGAAGTTAATAGGGCATATAAAGAAGATAAGAATATGCCTGAAAAAATGGTAGAATATCTTATAGGAAAAGAAGATTATTACAAGATAGTTAGTCATGACAGTAAACGCCTTACATTGATTCATACTTTTAATATGCATGATACATTAAATAAGTCGAGTAAGGATAAGGTTTCAGAAATTGAAGTTCCTGTGGTTGAATTGCCGACAAGACTGATTGACATTGGATTTAAGCCTAAAAGTAATAATACTGTAGAAATGATTTTGGACAATGGATGGCAGTTGAGTTTTAGAATTCATAGTGCAAGTACAAAAGTAGAACCAAGTTTAAAATTCGATGTGCAGTTTATAAGTATGCCTATGTCAGTATGCACTATTAAATGTGTATGGAAATAAGGTGGTGTAAGTATTGAGAAAAATGCTGTTAAGCTTCAGACCGGATGTATATGAAAAAATAAAATCTGGTCTGAAGATATTTGAACATAGAAGAAATTTTCCAGATGAACCTATAATGGCATATATGTATGTTAGCTCACCAGTAAAAGCAGTTACGGGGATTGTATATTTGGGTAAACGGCATTGTCTATCTGACTGGTTGGAAGACTATAAAGAAGATAGCAATGCTGTTACTCGAATAAAAGAATATATAGAAAAGTATCATTATAGGTATGCTATGGGAATAGAGAGATTTCAGGAAACATCACAGATATCATTAGATGACTTAAGAAAAAATGTTCCGGGATTTGTAGCACCGCAGATGTATATATATTTGGATGATACAGAATTGCTGGAGTATATAGAGAGTAACTTGAAAATGCCAGATTTGCAGGTAGAACATTCATTTGAAAGAATAGAGGCTTGTCAGGTTTGTGTGCATTAATTAGGCATTGTTAGAGAGGTGTGAATTAACGTTTTATGGAATTTTTTTCAACAAGAAATAAAGTTATAAGTATAAATCCTAATGGATTGAGAAGTACAAGCATTCAGTTGAGAGAACGCATATGGAATGTATTTTATAAAGAAGAGTATGATTATTATGATACATTGGAGTATACATCTTATACAACGGGAATAGAAGATATGATGTTGGAAATGGGAATTAAATATGAATTTCCAGCAAATATAATATACAAAAATCAGAATGCAGAAAAGTTGCATAAGCACGTGGTTCAATGTGAAGGTATGTGGTATAGAATATATGATTTTATTGAAAAATATCTTAGAGTGACTGATAGTGAAAAAACACAAAGGTTGACGATAGAATTTAATCGAATACTAGAAGAGGAAGTTGCTCCATACAGAATTTTAAATGGATTAGTTGTACCGATTATTGGTAAAAGTGAACTGAACTCAATAAGTGAAACAATTGACTTGGAATATGAATCTGTTAGTAAACATATGACAAAGGCATTAGAGTTATATTCTGATAGACAAAAACCAGATTATGAAAACTCGGTAAAAGAATCAATAAGTAGTGTTGAAGCTATGTGTAGTATTATAACAGGTACTTCAGGTGGAACGGCAACATTAGGTAATACATTAAAAAAATTAAAGGAATGTGGAATTAATATACATCCGGCAATGGAAAATGCGTTTAAGCAGTTGTATGGGTATACATCTGATTCTGGTGGAATAAGACATGGAAGCATTGAATTTGTTAATGTGGCAAGTGAAGATGCAAAGTATATGTTAGTGTCATGTTCAGCTTTTGTAAATTATTTGACGGAAAAATGGATAAAATACAATTTAAAATGACGGGATATTTTATATGTTTAGATAAATTGGTGAGTATGTATGAGAATATTGTTTTGGAATACACATAGAAATGTTGATATAAATTCATATATTTTGGATATAGTTAATCAAAATGAAATTGATGTATTAGTATTAGCAGAGTATATGGCAGAGATTAATGAATTAAATGATAATTTAAAACAATGCAAAAAAAGATTATTTAATTGGAACACTAATGGGTGTGAGAGAATACATATATGGGGAAATTATATTGATGTTACTCCTGGAGAACAGAATAAATATTTTTCTGTTCAAATTGTAAATAAACAGTACATCATGTGTGGAGTGCATATGTATTCAAATCTTAATGGAGAACATTATGATGAGAGAGTAGCATTAGCTGAAGAAATTATGTATTCAATTAAACACATAAAGCAGAGATTACAAACAGAGCATGTTATTGTTATAGGAGATATAAATGAATCACCTTATGAAAAGGCATGTTTAAGTGCAAAGGGATTTCATGCTTTACCAGCATTACAAATTTTAGATAAAGGTTCGAGAACAGTTTATGGGAAAGAGTATGAAAAAATGTATAATCCTATGTGGAATTTATTTGGAGATTTTAAATACCCACCTGGAACATATTATAGAGTAGAATCTAAATTATATAATCCATGCTGGTTTATGCTTGATCAAGTGATTATTAGTCAGTCTATGATTCCATTAATGGTTAAGGAACAATTAAAAATAATAACAAAATGTGGAAAAGGTGTATTGTATACTGATAATAGGTACCCTAATAGTAATATAAGTGATCATTTTCCTATTATGTGTGAATTTAATATTTGATAGAAGGAGATTAACTATGAACAAAGAAACATTTAATTTTGAATTAAAGGATACAATGTCACCTGAAGAAGTGATTATTGAAAGTGGAAGAGAAATAGCAGAATGCACAAATGATATGGTGATTTGTAATGTTGATGTGTATGAAGGACAAACAAAATCATATGTTAAAAAAAATAACTTTTTGGCTGTGACAGAAGCTTTGAATAAAGTCGAAGAAACTGTAGATATTCAAGATGCATTGGGAGAACAAAGTGGAATTGACAATAAATTTGAAGTATTTTTATCAGTTAAGGGGTTAGAGTATTATAAGTATAGAATTATGTTTTTAAGATATGGTGCTATTGCTTATCCAGTTGAAGTTGTACTAAACGATGATATAGCTGAAGCATACAATGGAAAGAAACAGTATATTTACGATGTTGATTCTATGGAAGAATTAAAAACAATGTTTGAGACGATTATTAATACGGACTTCTGTACTAACTTAATACAGAGTTTGATATATGAATCAATGAGACAATCTAGAAAAGATAAATCAGAAAATTAGAATGTGATACCCATATGATACCTGTATTTTTGAAAACATAAAATAATTGTGATAAAAGGTGGAATAATCGCCATTAAAAGTTCTAGAAATCAAGCTTTCACAGGGGTAATAAGTTTCTCTGCGGGGAGTTTGAGTAAGAGCTACTGTTAAAGGGCAACGTCGTTTATTCACAAAAGGGAAAAATGATTTAGCCTGATAAGTAAATAAAGAACAAGTAATAGACCTTGAAATGAGTGTAATAATACCTCATTCCAAAATCTATTTTTATTCTTATCCAATGTAGTAAAAACCTTGCAAATACTGATGTTTAGAGAGTTATGAGATGTCAAATTATCCCTAAGAGTATTGACATTATTAGGTTATGATAATCCTGTGTTTCATATGAAAAATTATATTGAAAACTATTTAACTTTGGACAGTGGTTTTATTCCTTTTGCTGAAAAATATTATGAACAATATGATTTTGTGCTATTGTCAAATGATGTTTCCGAGTGGAGCAGATATATTACTGAGTATCATCGATTAGATAGGTATTTCAAAGAAAAAATAGTCAGTGGAGATGTGAAATGCAGAAAGCCGGAAAAGAAAATATATGAATTGGCTTTGGAAAAAGTCGGAAAAGCTTCTTCGGAGTGTATTTTCATAGATAATAGTGTTAAAAATTTAGAGGTTGCTAGTGACTTGGGTATACATCCAATATTATTCAATAGAGATAATGAAGAATATTCAGGTATCATAGTAAACACCTTTGATGAGTTAGCAGAAGTAATAAAAGCATAATTACTCAAAAAAAGGTGTACATAATTGGAGGACGGGATATGAAGGTAATAGTAATAAATGGACCTATGGGAGTTGGGAAAACAACACTTGGAAAATATATTGCAGATAAATATGCAGGAACAGCATTTATTGATGGAGATTGGTGTATAGATATCCATCCATTTATAGGGAATCGTGAAACAAAAACAATGGCAATAGATAATATTCTTTACTTGATTAACAATTATAAAAAATGTTCAGCATGTCAAATGATTGTATTGGTATGGCTGATGGATGAACAATGGGTCTATCACAGTATCATAGAAGGAATTTCAAAGCTAAAAATAGAAGTTAAAAGTGTTACTCTGACATGCGATAGGGAGAATTTACTTGCACGATGGAAAAATGATAAAAATTGCGAATGGAGAACTAACGAATGGCTTGAAGTGAGCCTAAAATCGTTAGAATACTTTTCATTATTGGAGAATTCGATTGATACAAGTAATTCATCTATTGATACGATAGCAGGTATGATATTGCCATAGATGATGGAATACCTATTATATAAAATATAATCGATAGCGCGATGAGAATAAATCTCGCACCGCCGGTGCGAGAAATGGAGAAGTGTATGGAAAATCTATAGTTCAGGTGCTATCAAAAGAGTTACAAAAAGAGTTTCCTGGAGCAAAGGGATATTCAGCAGCAAATTTGAGGAGAATGCGAAATTTTTATTTAACCTATCGTGAATCTGAAAAACTCGCACCAATGGTGCGAGAAATTAGCTGGAGCAATAATGTTGTCATAATGGAAAAGTGCAAGGATGATTTGCAGAGGGAATTTTATATTCAAATGACAAAGCGTTATGGTTGGACAAAGCGTGTGTTGACTAATTTTGTGGAAGCACAAATATATGAAAAATATTTGCTAAATCAGACTAATTTTGCCCTGACGCTACCAGCAGAAAGAAGAGTGCAAGCAAAGCTGGCAGTCAAGGATGAATACACCTTTGACTTTGCGGAATTGTCACCGGAATATTCAGAGCATGTAAATATAGTGCAAATAATGACTTACTATTCATTAGGCAGATGGATTGTGGAAACGCAACAAATGGGAGAAAAGAGAGCAAAGTACGGAAGTAAGGTTATTAAAACACTATTAGAAAAACTTCAGGAAGAGTTTGGTAAAGGTTTTTCAGAAGATACTTTAAAGAATGCCAGAAAATTTTATTTGACTTATAAAGAGCGAATAAGCGAAACAGTGTTTAGCTTTTTTGAAAAAGAGCCACCTTTTATCGTTTCGTGGTCGCATTATTTGCAGTTAATGCGCATGTGTGGAAGTCAGGAGAAGGTAAAAACTGAATTGATTAAAGGTACAAATTTGGTTTAAGTAACTCTTATAATGAAGATGGAGAATGTCACAGAAAATGTCGTAGAAATGTCATAGAAATTTTGAGAAAAATCAAGTGACTAAAATCAGAATATTCTAAGAAAAAGCTTTCTAAAGAGAGACACTTAAAGAGCTTTCTGAAAAACAAATATTCCAGAGTTAGTCTCAACGAAGTCTCACGAGATTTGAGACTGAGTGAGACTCTATGATATAGAAAAATGCGATAAAACCGAGATTTTCAGGTAAATTATAAAGTTGTAGTCTCAAGTCAGTCTCATTTTTGAAATTGTTTGTTGAGACTAACATGAGACTGAGGGGGTTCAAAAGCATGGACATAAGCAAAAAGGATTGGAAATTATTTCGAGAAAGATTATCAGGCTGGCAGGAAAATTATATGGAAGGTCTTGTTAAAGCATATGCAGATTTTCTGAACGATGATAAAAAGCTTGCATCAGAGAAATTCTGGGAACTTGAAAAACGGATAAAAGAAGATAAGCGTCATCCGGGAGTTATCATGGAGGTGAATAAGTCAGAGGTGATATGGGATATCGTTCGTCTTATTAGATTGAAAGTAATTACATATGACGATTTATCAGAATTCAGTGATGAATTACAGATGGAAGTAAAAAGAATACTTGAGATGAGCAGATAATGACGGAAAGGAAGGTATGACAAATGCGTGATCCAATAGAGAATGTTACGAGATTGCAGAAGCAGTTGAACAATCTGCAATTGGAAAATCAGGTATTAAAGAATATATTGGATAAAGCGGGATTGTCATATCAAAATGAACTGGCAAGTATAGGGAAAACGGAAAAGAAAGAGAATTTTGATCCAGAACAGGGAAAAAGGATTGTGCACCTAAAAGAAATCACAGACAGGATGGCAAAGCTCTTTTTCTCATTCTTTTGGGGAAGGACAGATGTATATGCGAAAAGAAATGTAAATAAAAACGGAGAGGCGGCATATTATCCGCAGTGTGATAATTTCTGGTCAGATAATTGCCATAGGAAATTAAATACACATATAGACTGTAAGGATTGCAAATATTGCTCGTATACAAGATTAGATTTACCAACCATATTGATGCATTTGAGGGGAAACTCTTATGCTGCAAAAGATGTAATAGGTGTATATCCATTATTTGGTGATGGAACATGCAGGTTTTTAGTGTTTGATTTTGATAATCATGAGAAGAATGCAGAAAAAAAGGACTTTGCAAATACAGATGATACATGGATTGAAGAAGTCGAAGCTATGAGAGATATCTGCACATTAAATGGAATAGAACCTTTGGTAGAGCGTTCTCGTTCAGGAAAAGGTGCACATATATGGATATTCTTTGACAAGCCAATATCGGCGGCATTGGTTCGTAAATTTGGCTTTGCACTTTTAGATAAAGGTGCAGAGCAGGTGAATTTAAAGTCATTCAATTATTATGACAGAATGCTGCCAGCACAGGATTCCTTAGAAAATGTGGCAATAGGAAACCTGATTGCGTTGCCATTACAGGGAAGGGCGTTGAAAGATGGCAATAGTGCATTTGTGGATAGTAATTGGAATGCTTATTCTGACCAATGGAATGCTTTATTAAGTAAACCTAAACTTTCAGAGGGATTTCTGGAGAATAAGATAAGGGAATGGACATTTACAGCAGATGACCTTGAAGCATCCAATGATGAAGAAAATAGGGAAAAGCCATGGGATAAAATGAAAAATTTTGCCAAATCAGATATTGATGGGGAAATGGATATCACATTATCAAATGGTATATATGTTGACAGCACTAATCTTAAGCCTGCGATGCAGAATAAGATTCGCAGAATGGCAGCTTTTAGTAACCCAGTATTTTATAAAAATCGTGCGATTGGAACATCTAATTATGATACCTCAAGGTGGATTTATCTTGGAAAAGACCATCTTAGTGGATACATACAGATTCCAAGAGGATTACAGGATGAATTAATAGCAAATATTGATAAGGCTGGAATTGAATATTTTGTAGATGACGAGCGGCAGCAGGGAAGAAGTATTAATGTAGAATTCAATGGAGAACTACGACCTGAACAGAACAAGGCGTTAAAGGAACTGACTAAGTATGATAATGGAATACTTCATGCTGCAACTGCATTTGGCAAAACTGTTGTCAGCAGTGCAATAATTGCGCAAAAGAAAGTAAATACTCTGATTCTGCTGGAATCATCTGCACTTATAGAACAGTGGAAAGATGCTCTAAACAATTTTTTAATTATAGATGAAGAACTGCCCCAGTATACAACGAAAATGGGAAGGCTAAGAACTAGGAAAAGTCTGATTGGAACATTACAGGGAGCACATGATTCGATGACAGGGATTGTTGATATTGCAATGGTCGGCTCACTTTGCAAAAAGGGAGAGTTTCATAATTTGCTGAATGATTATGGTCTTGTGCTAATTGACGAGTGTCATCATTCCGCTTCTGAAACAATTGCAAATGTGCTAAAAGAAGTAAAAGCAAGGTATGTATATGGTGTGACAGCAACTCCGAAAAGAGGAGATGGACTGGAAAAAATCAATTATATGCTGATAGGACCTATAAGATATAGTTATACGGCAAAGGAAAAGGCTATGGAGCAGGGGATACAACATCTTGTATATCCGCGCTTTACCCGAACTGTACCTCCAAGAGGAGTGATTAATGGTAAGATGCATCCAAATGAAGCATATGATATTATTCACAATAATGATATAAGGGATGAACAGATTGTTGAGGATATTAAGAATTGTGTATTAGCAGGTCGCACTCCGGTTATTTTATCACGATACAAGGATCATTCAGAGAAACTGTACGAGCGATTGAAAGATTATGCAGACCATGTATTCTTAATGACAGGCAACAACTCAAAGAAAGAACATAAGAAGATTTTGGAACAGATGCATCAGGTTGATAAGGCGGAGTCTCTGATATTAATAGCCACAGGTTCTCTGGTGGGAGAAGGTTTTGATTTTCCAAGACTGGATACACTTTTTATGGCAACACCTGTATCATTTCGTGGAGTTGTTGAACAGTATGCTGGTAGGTTGAATCGTGATTATGTGGGCAAAGAAAATGTAATTATATATGATTATGTGGACAACCATATTCCAATGTTTAATAACATGTATATGAAGAGGCTTAAAGCATATAAACAGATAGGATATGAGCTTGCAGGTGGTTTGCAAATTAACAAACATACAGCAAATGCAATATATGACGGTGATAATTATACTGAGAATTATTATAAAGATTTACTGGATGCAAATAAAAACATAATTATTTCAAGCCCTGCAATTAGTGGGCAAAAAGTCTATGAACTGATTAATATGCTAAAAGAAAAACAGGCATCGGGAGTTCAGATTACAATAGTAACATGGACACCGGATTCCTATGGATTTGGAGATGCAGCATACTGGATGCAGTTACATGAAGATATGTGCAAAGCTGGTTTTTATATTAAAACAGTAGAAGAATCATGTGAGCGGTTTGCTGTTATTGATCAGGAAGTAGTCTGGTATGGGAATATTAATCTTTTGGCAAAGACAAAGGTGGATGATAGTATTATGAGAGTCTTGAGCAACGAGATAGCAGGGGAATTGATGGAAATTACATTTGGGGATAACAGTTGAGCTGAATAGTACTAAAATATACGGATTCAGTAAGATGTAAGAGGAACATTCAGGAGAATAGAGAAAGGTAAAATTTTATGAGCAAAGAATTACAGATAAGAAATAGCACTGTTGATTTCTTGGTTTTCACACGAGATGCAGGAGAAGACGGAATAGAAGTAAGGGTTCAGAATGGTGATGTATGGCTTACGCAGAAAGCAATTTCGCAGCTTTTTGATGTAGATAGAAGTGTGGTTACAAAGCATCTGAGCAACATTTTTAAAGAGGTAGAATTAGATGAAAATTCAACTTGTGCAAATTTTGCACAAGTTGCCGATAATGGAAAAACATACAAATATAAATTTTATTCGTTAGCAGCTATTATTGCTGTGGGATATCGCATTAATTCAGAACGGGCAATGCAGTTTAGAACATGGGCAACCAAAGTGTTGGATACATTTACAAAGCAGGGTTATGTTCTTGATAAAAGCAGATTGATTAATGGACAGATTTTCGACGAAGATTATTTTGAGCATCTTATTGCTGAGATTCAGGAAATCAGAGCAAGTGAGAGAAGATTTTACCAGAAAATTACAGACATATATGCAACAGCAGTTGATTATGATAAGAATTCACAGGTGACAAGAGAGTTTTATGCAACAGTACAGAATAAGATGCATTATGCAGTTCATGGTAATACAGCGGCAGAAGTGATAGTGGCAAGAGCTGGTCATAATAAGGAACATATGGGACTTAAATCATGGAAAAATGCGCCTGATGGTAAAATAGTAAAAACAGATGTGTCAATTGCAAAAAACTACTTGGAAAAAGAAGAACTTGCAGAATTAAATGAGATTGTGACAATGTATCTTGATTATGCAACAAGACAGGCACGAAGACATATTCCTATGACTATGGAAGATTGGAAAACAAAGCTTGACGCATTTCTTAGATTTAATGATGCGGATGTACTTCAGGATAAAGGAAAAGTAACAGCAGCTATTGCAAAGGAATTTGCAGAAAGTGAGTTTGAGAAATACAGAGTTATACAGGATTCACTATATGAAAGTGACTTTGATAAATTGATGAATGATATGGAAAAGAATGATGCTATCCATTAGTACCTCAAAATTTCTAGTTGCAGAAACATCGTCCGGAGATTATAATTTCCATAGGTGGACTTGCAAACTATCAGATGATTATTCTCTGAATAGTAAACAAACCTGCAAGCCACCAGAACTACACACAATAATGGCAATATAGCAATGGTACTGAATTGGTACTAAAAATATGTGAAACGAAAAATAATGTGTGGAAAAGGTACGGGTTATCAATACAAAATGGTATAGATAACCATATTGAAATAACCTGAATCAAACCAAACTCTGCGAGTTTGAATAGAAGCCACAAGTCTTGGAATCCGCTAAACAAGTGGCTTCCGAGACTTTTTCTTTTGCTCTGCTACTAATTTGCTACTGATAGCAACTACTCTTTTTTCTATCGTCTTCATATGGTTATTATTAACTTTAATAGCAAGAAACCCTGATGACTGCTGGATTTCTTTTAAATGATTTTTCTTTGTGGCATCTGGATGATTTTTCCTGATGCGGTATTTGGTGGTACTAACGCAGGTCCAAACTGAGGTCGGATTGTTACATCTGAGCCGTTGTCCTGAGTCTGCGGCACTTCACAGGTGATACCTGCGGCTTCAAGCAGAGGGTTATCAGATGGTGGTTCAGGTGTTGGCGAATCTGTTGCCTGCAGTGACTCCAGACTATGCACAAGTTCCTGCTGTTTATGTGGAAACAGATGGGAGTATGTGTTAAGTGTTGTGGATACTTTTTCATGTCCAAGCCTGTCTGCTAACATCAAGGCATCGCAGCCCTGATTAATAAGCAAGCTGGCGTGAGAATGCCTAATATCGTGGATTCGTATCTTCTTTATACCTGTGTTTTTACAGCCTCTTATCATCTCGTGTGAGAGATATGATTTTGTTACCGGGAACAGCCTTTCATCTGAGTCAAGCATATACCTTGACTGGATATAGTCTGATAGCTCTTGGCAGAGAAAATTCGGAATCGGAATCGTTCTCTTACTTTTTCTTGTCTTTTTTAGTAGTAAAAGTAGATTATATCTGCCATGGACTTTGTAGATGCAATATTGAATAATTGCAACTAATTTGCAACTAAAGTTTTTGAAAACGATATGAAAAGAGTAACATTAGATGAAATAGATGAGGTGGAATGCCGCATAAAATCAGCATTTTCGATTTGATGATACTTCCCTTGGGAAGAGAATAAGTGTTACAATATATATTTACTTGTTAGGTTATTTTGCATAGATGATATAATGAATAGAGATTAGATTTAAGAAATACAGATAGCATTGATTAGCAAAAGCAGAGTTGTTTCTTATCAGATTTAGCATGTTTATATGGTCAAACGATTAAAAGAAAAGGAAATTGTTAAATTTAGAGCAATTAGTTTATATTGGAATTACAAAGAAAATATATTAGAATATGATTTGATAATAACATTAGACGAATACTTGAGCGGTATATGGAACTGTTAATTCTCATAGTATTATAAATACTGTAGATGGTTATGCAATATCAATTAATAGAGGAGCGGATGTTTTAAAATATATAGCTATTAATAAATATGATGAGATAAATTTGATACATAGAAGAATAGAGGAAATATCTAAAGATATTCATGATGAGATGAGAAAAAACATCAGGAAAAGCAAATGTTGTACAGCTAGAAAACGTGCTTGATGAGGAAATTCATAAGTCGTTTTCGTAAGGAGGTGTTCATGTCTAGATTAACTGACATAAAAGCAAAAATTAATGTTCTTGAGGGAGGAGCATTTCAGGAATTGTGTGATGAGTTATTGGCACGAAAAGGATATGAAGGAATTCATGCATATGGAATGCATGCTGGAACAATGAAGACAACAAAAGGAAATCCAGATACGTACTTTAAGAGTAAAAATGGCAAATATATTTTTGTGGCATATACTACGCAAAAAGACAATTTATTTGAGAAGGCAAAAGATGATATAAAAAAATGTCTAGATCCAGAAAAGACAGGAATTCAAGAAAAAGATATTGAGGAAATAATATTTTGCCATACTTCATCAAATTTATCGGCGGGAGAAGATAAGGAACTTAAAGATATATGCTCTCAAAAAG
>OIZF01001236.1_pt1 | contig 15533 bp, 14 predicted proteins | sample 1588471 | NCBI WGS metagenome assembly OIZF01 (sample SAMN03283279) | human gut metagenome | biome: human-associated habitat; material: feces | host: Homo sapiens | place: Peru | collected 2012
ACCCCTATTCAGGCCATTTTAAACGGGCCGGTGGCCGCACAAACACTCGTTGGGTTACTACCCACTGATCGTGCGTATTTTCGCTATGTGGGTTCCTTGACAACACCACCGTTAGGTCAAGATGTGACGTGGCTCGTTTTGGCACAACCCATTGGCATGACAGCCGCAGATACTGCTTTGTTGCATGCGCGCTATCCCGAAAACTATCGTGATGTACAAGCGTTAGCTGGCCGTGAAATTTTATATGTGTCAGGGAAAAAATAATTATGTGGTCGTGATATTTGACAAGACTAAGCGCCGTAGACGGTGCTTTTTTTGTTGTGAAACACCACTGTATCAGGTAAACTAGAGATTATGGAAAACTTTCAAGAACAATTAAAAAATCGTCGTACTTTTGCGATCATTTCGCACCCCGATGCCGGAAAAACAACACTGACAGAGCAATTGTTGCTGCACGGTGGGGTCATTCGTGAGGCCGGGACTGTTAAGGGCCGCGGCTCAAATAAACTCGCGTCATCCGACTGGATGGCAATTGAACAACAACGTGGGATTTCGGTGACGTCTTCTGTGTTGCAATTTGATTATGACGGTAAGCGGATCAATATTTTAGACACCCCAGGGCACGAAGATTTCTCTGAAGACACGTACCGGACATTGATGGCCGTGGATTCGGTTGTCATGGTTGTCGATGCCGCCAAAGGGATTGAGCCACAAACTAAGAAACTCTTTGAAATCGTCGCCCAGCGTGGCATCCCTGTCTTTACGTTCTTTAACAAAATTGACCGTGATGCGCGACCAGCATTGGACTTGTTAGACGAACTAGAATCAGTTTTGGGAATTCAAGCTTATCCGATGAATTGGCCAGTCGGGTCAGGGCAGATTTTGCAAGGAATTTATGACTTGCAACGGGACACAATGGTACCGTTTAAGAATGCCTCATCGCATCCTGAAGTGGTAGACGAAACCATGGATGAGATTGAATTGTTACGGGATGCGGGTAATCCGTTTGACCGTGAGGCAATTGCGCATGGTCGTTTGACCCCAGTTTTCTTTGGGTCAGCCCTGGTTAATTTTGGGGTAACTGAATTCTTGCGGGATTATCTGGCTTACGCGCCAGCCCCCGCTGCGGTGACAACCGTTGATGAACAAGTCGTGGCGCCAGAAGATGCCCAGTTTACTGGCTTTGTCTTCAAGATTCAAGCCAACATGGACCCCCGTCACCGTGATCGCATCGCTTTTGTGCGGATTGTATCGGGTGAATTTAGCCGTGGGATGGATGTCACGTTACAACGCAACAGCAAGAAGTTGAAGTTATCAAACGTCACGCAGTTTATGGCTGAAGAACGTGAGAACGTGCAGACGGCTGTGCCGGGCGATATTATTGGGGTTTATGACACGGGGAACTTCCAAATTGGGGACACCATTTATGCCGGCAAAAAAGTCGTGCAATTCCCAGATTTGCCAACCTTTACCCCGGAACTTTTTAATCGCGTGATTGCTAAAGATGTGATGAAGCAAAAGTCTTATCACAAGGGCATTCAACAATTGGTGCAAGAAGGTACGATTCAACTCTACAAGTCTTGGCAGGGTAGTGAGTATATTATCGGGGCCGTGGGCCAATTGCAGTTTGAAGTGTTCCAATTCCGCATGGAAAATGAATACAACGTTGAAATTCAATTTGAGCCAATTGGGTCAAAAGTTGCGCGCTGGATTGCGCCGGAACAATTAGACGAGAAAATGGCCTCAAGCCGTAACTTGTTGGTGAAGGATCGCTATGATCAACCGGTCTTCTTGTTTGAAAACAAGTTTGCCATGAACTGGTTCCACGACAAGTATCCAGATGTCGTCCTTGAAGAAAAAATGTAATGCTAAAAACAAGCGCTGTGATGAGCTGCGGTTGTTTTTATTTTTAATTATATTGTAAGCGTTTACATTTCGTGTTATACTAAAGCTAACAAATAAAGAGGAGGCCATTAATGACGCAAAGTAATTCATCAGAAATTGCAGCGTTAGGGCATCAACTTGTAGACAATGGTTAATAACAATAACATCCTAAGGGATCACATCAAAGCGTGATTTGAACCATTAACCAACGTGATAAAAATTTATCCACTACGTTAATTAAACATAACAGCAGATGACATTTTCTGGACAACAGTGACAAGCATCGTAGGCGTGATAAATTGGCAAGAAGCGAGAAGATGACCGAACGTGAATGTTTCAGCTTCAATCTGCGTTTGCAGCGCAACCTGATAATTGCATACAATAAGAACCTGACATCAGACATACATGTGTCAGGTTTTTTGGTTTATAATGGGAGTGTTGAAGCTCGCGCTGGTTGTGGGTTTTAGAATATTTAGGAGGATGTGTTAATGCGAGTTGACACAGCATGGTTATGACAACAAAATCAAATAATGCGATTTATGATGTCCATGATAAACCACCTTTTTGGACGTGGTTTGGGCTATCATTGCAACATTTATTCTCAATGTTTGGTGCAACAGTCCTTGTGCCATTATTGGTTGGTTTAAATCCTGGGGTAGCGCTCTTTACCTCTGGTGTCGGAACATTACTCCATATGCTGATTACGCGTGGAAATATTCCGGCTTATATGGGCTCGAGTTTTGCCTTCATTATTCCGATGACGTCTTTGATGAAGACGGTTGGTTATCCTGGGGTTGCCCAAGGCATTATTTCTGTCGGGTTGGTTTACCTTGTGGTCGCAGGGATTGTGACGTTTATTGGGACCCGTTGGATTGATCGCTTGTTCCCGCCGGAATTAGTCGGGCCCATCATTGTGGTGATTGGGTTGAGTTTGGCTGGTTCGGCTGCTAGTTCAGCCACGATGTTAAATGGCAAATATGATTGGAAAATCTTTGTGGTGGCGCTCATCACATTGCTTGGGACCATTGCCTTTAACATGTTTCTCAAAGGGTTTTTGGGCCTACTCTCAGTCCTCTTAGGGATTATCTTTGGTTATATTGTCGCTTTGCTATTTGGTTTGGTTGATTTATCACCAGTGGCTGCAGCACATTGGTTCCAGTTACCAGACTTTGAGACGTTTATGGGTAAGGATGGCTTTCATTTTTACCCTGCCGCTGTCTTAAGTATGGCCCCACTGGCTTTGGTTACATTGTCGGAACATTTGGGCCATTTGATGGTGTTGTCAAAAGTGACGGGACATGATTTCTTTAAGAACCCGGGGCTTAAGCGCACATTAGCCGGTGATGGAACAGCCTCAATTGTGGCGGGATTAGTTGGTGGACCAGCGGTCACGTCTTATGGTGAAAACATTGGCGTCATGCAGTTAAGCCGTGTTTATTCCGTTTGGGTTATTGGTGGTGCCGCGGCCTTTGCCGTGGTCTTCAGTTTCATTGGTAAGTTATCAGCGTTGATTTCAACGATTCCAGGTGCGGTTACCGGTGGGGTTGGTTTTGTTTTGTACGGTGTGATTGCCGCGGCTGGTTTGCAAGTCATTGTTGATAACAAAATTGATTACACGCAAAAGCGTAATTTAATGCTGGCGGCCCCAATCTTGGTCATTGGTATTGGTAATTTCCATTTGCAACTTGGACCACAAGTTGATTTTTCTGGTGTGGCCATTGCAACTTTGTTGGGGATTATTTTGAATTTAACGTTGCCGAAAGTAGCGGCGAGCGAAAAGTAACAAGTGGGTCACCACTTGTTTTTTTTATCACAAAAAAACCGATATTTGAGGCCAAAGGGATGATTTATTTGGGATTAGGAGACGATAGGTCAAGTCGTACTGACACAAAATGCGAATTGAGGGGATGAGTCGTTAAATTTTGATGAAGTCGGACTGCGCCTAGTTATTACACGTTTATTTTGGTTATAATTTCGTTGAAAATGCGATAAATCGTCTGTGAAACGCATCAAAATTATATTTTTTGTGCTGTAAAAAAAATGAAACGCTTTCTTTGTGAAAAAGTGGGGTAAAACAGTTGTATTTCATTTTTAAAAGCGTATTATAGATTTATATGTTATGACGAATAGCCGTTTACGACCATTTCGCCAAAAATTTATTGAGAAAGGAGAAGGCGCATGGATGACCCTACGGCACCGTTTGAGTTTCTTGGCCTCACGTTTGACTGGGGTACAATAATTTCAACGTTGCTGGCTATGGCAATCGTTGTGATTGTATCAATTGTGCTCACACGTCAGTTGTCAATACGACCAGGTAAGCGACAGAATATGATCGAATACTTACTTGATTTTACGAACAACATCGTGGATGGCCAATTGCCACAGAAACAAGCACGCCAATTTGGTTTGTACGCATTTACGTTGTTTTTCTTCATTATTGTGGCAAACGAAATGGGTATGCTGCTGCAATTGCAGGGTGCAAATGGGGTGACTTATGTTAAGTCCCCAACTGCGGACCCGATCGTGACGATGACGTTAGCCGTGATGACATTGATGGTAGCCCACGGTATGGGTGTCCAACAACTTGGTTTTAAGGGTTACCTTAAAAATATGTTGTTGACCCCTTATGCTTGGATGCTACCCCTTAATATCATTGAACAATTGGCTAACTTCTTAACGTTATCACTGCGTTTGTTTGGTAACATTTTCGCTGGTGAAATGTTATTGACACTCGTGGCTAAAAGCCTCGCTTGGCCGGGACACTTTAATGGGTTCTGGACAGTGTTGGCATTGCCGATTGAAATGGTCTGGCAAGGCTTTTCACTCTTTATCGGTGGAATACAGGCCTACGTATTTGTAATCTTGACTGGTGTGTTTATTGCACAGTTGTCAGGTAACGAATAAATGGTGTGGCTAGGAGTAGCGCAATGTTGCTCTTGCCAAACAACACGCGGGAGCGTTTCATCCAACTAAAAATAGAATGCGGTTGGCACAAGACGTGAATCGTCTGCTGTCGACACGATATGAATAAGGAGTAATCTCATGGATTTGCACAATCTTGGTGTAATCGCAGCGGGTATTGCAGCCGCTGGAGCCGCTATTGGTGGTGGTATTGGAAACGGTGTTTTGATTTCACAATTCTTAGCAGGTATGAGTCGTCAACCAGAACTTGAAAGCCGTTTGTTGTCTCGTATGTTCTTGGGTGTTGCGTTGGTCGAAGTTATGCCAATTTTGTCAATTGTCTTCGCCTTTATGTTGATGGGCAAGTAATCATATAGAATGAGTGGAGGAAAATCATGTTTGGTTTAACAACCTTAGCAGCACATCAATTGCCACTCGGTAATATGCTGTTTATTATCATTTCATTCCTCGTGCTGATGGTTATTTTGAAGAAGGTGGCTTACGGGCCGTTGACTAAAGTACTTGACGAACGTGCTGCGAAAATTTCGTCGGACATTGACGGGGCTGAAAAAGCACGTCAAGAAGCCGAAAAGTTAGCCGCACAACGGCAAAGTGAATTGGCTGATACGCGTCAACAAGCAACAAAAGTTGTCGCTGACGCCAAAGCTAGCGCACAAAAGCAAAGTGAAGCATTACTTGCTGCTGCTTCTGAACGTGCAACTTTAATTAATCAGCAAGCGCAAACAGATGCTGAGAAGCTCAAGGAAGACGCGATTTCTAACGCAAAAGACGACGTAGCAGCGCTCTCAGTGGCGATTGCTTCTAAGCTGATGCAAAAAGAACTCTCGTTAGATGATCAACAAGCATTAATTGATGCTTACATTTCAGATTTAGAAACTAAATAAGGAGTATTGGGATGGCAAAAAGTCTTAAAGATGTCGCTAACCAATACGCCAAAGCAATTTTTGACTTGTCTAGTGAACAGCAAACAGTTGATGAAACGCTAGCAGATTTACGTGCGATTAAGGCCGTGCTTGCTGACAGCCCAGATTTGATTCAGGCAGTAACATCTCATGATGTTGACGCACAAGTTCGTGATAATTTGTTACAGACGTTGACACAAGGCGCAGTTGAACCAGTGCAAAATTTGGTGAAACTCTTAGCGCGTAACCAACGTCTCAACGTTTTGACCCTGGTGGTTGAGGCGTTTAATCACTATTATAACGAGGCCAACGGTATTGTTGATGTCACAGCAACAACTGCTGTTGCACTAGACGACGCACGTTTATCACGATTAGCCGACGTCTTTGCCGCTAAAACGGGCGCAAAGCAGGTTAATCTTACAAATGTTGTGGATACGACAATTCTTGGGGGTGTGATTTTGCAGTCACAATCCACTTTGATTGACGGCAGTCTGCAAACAAAAATTGCCAAAATGAAGGCACAATTATTAGGTTAGTGAGGAAGAATAATGGCGATTCAAGCTGAAGAAATTTCTGCTTTAATTAAGCAACAGCTCGAAAAGTTCGACACAACGCTAACTGTGGAAGAAGTGGGAACTGTTACTTATATTGGTGACGGTGTGGCCCGTGCAACTGGCTTGGCCAATGTTATGGCTGGTGAATTGCTCGAATTTGCTAATGGCACGTTCGGAATGGCCCAAAACCTCGAATCAAGTGAAGTCGGTATCATCATTCTTGGTGATTATGACGATATTCGCGAAGGTGATACAGTTAAGCGTACTGGCCGCATCATGGAAGTACCGGTCGGCGAACAATTAATTGGGCGTGTTGTGAACGCGTTGGGACAACCCATTGATGGTATGGGTGAAATTAAGACAGACAAGACACGTCCGGTTGAAGTTAAGGCACCTGGTGTCATGGAACGTAAGTCTGTCTCTGAACCACTACAAACTGGTATTAAGGCGATTGATGCGCTTGTGCCAATTGGTCGTGGTCAACGTGAATTGATTATCGGTGACCGTAAGACGGGTAAGACGTCTTTGGCCATGGATACGATTTTGAATCAAAAAGATCAAGACATGATTGTCATTTATGTGGCGATCGGACAAAAAGATTCAACTGTACGAACGCAAGTTGAAATGTTACGTCAACTTGGTGCGATGGATTATACCATTGTTGTGAATGCTGGGCCTTCAGAACCAGCCCCAATGTTGTATTTGGCGCCTTATGTCGGTGCAGCAATGGGTGAAGAATTCATGTACAATGGCAAAAACGTGTTGATTGTGTATGATGATTTATCAAAGCAAGCCACGGCTTATCGTGAGCTGTCATTGATTCTTCGTCGTCCACCAGGCCGTGAAGCCTATCCAGGTGACGTGTTCTACTTGCACTCACGTTTGCTAGAACGTGCTGCCAAGTTGTCAGATGAACTCGGTGGCGGGTCAATGACAGCCTTGCCAATCATTGAAACACAGGCTGGTGATGTGTCGGCTTATATTCCAACTAACGTGATTTCAATCACGGACGGTCAAATTTTCTTGGATGCCGAACAATTCTACGCCGGTGTCCGCCCAGCCATTGATGCGGGAACTTCTGTCTCACGTGTTGGTGGGGATGCCCAAATTAAGGCGATGAAGAAAGTTGCCGGTACTTTGCGTTTGGACTTGGCTTCATTCCGAGAATTGGAAAGCTTTGCGCAATTCGGTTCTGATTTGGATGCCGCAACCCAAGCGAAGTTGGCACGTGGTCGTCGTACGGTTGAAGTTTTGAAGCAACCTTTGCATCATCCAATGCCGGTTGAACAACAAGTCTTGGTCTTGTATGCCTTGACACGTGGTTATCTAGATGACGTGGCTATTGAAGATATTCAACGTTTCCAAGACGAATTGATTGCTTATGTTGCAGCGAATGCAGACGACATCTTTAAGACAATTGTCGCAACCAAGGACTTGCCCGATGAAGCTGTTATGAATTCAGCAATTGAAGCCTTCAAGGCTGGCTTTGCTGGTTCAGCAGCAGAATAATAGGAGGACGCTGCAATGGCTTCTTTGCAAGATATTCAGCGTCGTATCTCATCCACAAAAAAGACGCGGCAAATTACGAGTGCCATGCAAATGGTCTCAACAGCTAAACTCAACCAAATTCAACGTTACAGTGCGGGTTATCAAGCCTATGCTGCACGCTTAGAGGCGGTTGTTGAACATTTAGTGTCAGCGAATTTGTTCCATAATGCCGATGCTAAGCACATTCCACTGATTGCACAACGCCCAATCAAGACGACTGGGATTCTTGTGGTTACCTCTGATCGTGGTTTAGTGGGTTCATACAACGCCAACATTATTAAGCAAACCAATGCCTTGTTGGCACGTTTGGGTTTGGATCAAAGTAACACGGTGATTTTAGCAGTTGGTGGTAATGGTGCTGATTTCTATAAAAAGCGTGGCTTTAACGTCATCTTAGAGCATCGTGGTGTGTCAGATATTCCATCATTTAACGAAATTCGTTCAGTTGTGCGAACGGTGACGAGTTTGTATGAGACAGAAGTATTTGATGCGTTACATGTCGTGTACAATCACTTTGTCAACCGCTTGACGAGTGAATATCGTGATGTACAGCTCTTACCTTTAACAGGGGATACGTTGGATGCGATGGGTGGGACTGACGCAGCGAAAGCAGCGTTAGACGTCCAAAGTGCGTATGAAATCGAACCAGATACAACAGCTGTCTTAAACGTGGTGTTACCGCAATTTGCACAAAGTCTCGTGTATGAGGCTGTTCTTGATGCAAAAACGGCTGAACATGCGGCTTCATCAACAGCGATGAAGAGCGCAACTGATAACGCCAAGGATCTGATTAGTAACTTGGAGTTGCAGTTTAACCGTGCGCGTCAAGCAGCAATTACGACAGAAATTACAGAAATTACGGGTGGTATGGCCGCGCTTGAGTAGCGTGCGACCAGCTGTATGAACAAATCAAATAAAACACTGCGTGTAGGCAGTCATGCGTGACACAATTAAACGGTGTCATATGCTAAATTGAAAGGAAAACGACAATGAGTACTGGAAAAGTCGTACAAGTGATTGGTCCGGTCGTCGATGTTGCGTTTGAACCAGGGGATGTCATTCCTGAAATTAATAACGCACTTAAAATCGATAAGGGCAACGGTCAAACTTTGACAGTTGAAGTATCATTGGCACTGGGCGACGGTGTGGTTCGTACCATTGCGATGGACTCAACTGATGGCCTCCAACGCGGTATGTCAGTAACGGATACTGGCGCTGCGATTCAAGTGCCAGTTGGTGATGCGACATTGGGTCGTGTGTTCAACGTGTTGGGTGAACCAGTCGATAATGATGGCCCATTGGCACCTGATACACCACGTCATTCAATCCATCGTGCTGCGCCAAAGTATGATGAATTGGCAAGTTCAACAGAAATTTTGGAAACTGGAATTAAGGTGATTGATTTGTTAGCACCTTATATTCGTGGTGGAAAGATTGGTTTGTTCGGTGGTGCCGGTGTTGGTAAAACTGTGCTGATTCAAGAATTGATTCATAATATTGCGCAAGGTCATAATGGTATTTCTGTCTTTACGGGTGTTGGTGAACGCACACGTGAAGGTAATGATATGTACCATGAAATGGCTGAGTCAGGTGTTTTGAGTCAAACTGCCATGGTTTATGGACAAATGAACGAACCACCAGGTGCGCGTATGCGTGTCGCTTTGACTGGTTTGACTATGGCCGAAAGCTTCCGTGATAACGAAGGTAAGGATGTGTTGTTGTTTATCGATAACATTTTCCGCTTTACACAAGCCGGTTCTGAAGTGTCTGCTTTGCTAGGTCGTATTCCGTCAGCCGTTGGTTACCAGCCAACATTGGCCACAGAAATGGGTCAGTTGCAAGAACGGATTACGTCAACAAAGAAGGGGTCTGTTACTTCAATTCAAGCCGTTTATGTGCCTGCCGATGATTATACTGATCCGGCGCCTGCGACAACATTTGCGCACTTGGATGCCACAACGAACTTGGAACGTGCTTTGACACAACAAGGTATCTATCCAGCCGTGGATCCATTGGCGTCAACTTCTTCAGCGCTTGATCCACAAGTTGTGGGACAAGAACACTATGAAGTGGCGACAGAAGTGCAACGCACATTGCAACGCTACCGTGAATTGCAAGACATCATCTCAATTTTGGGAATGGATGAATTGTCAGATGAAGAAAAGACAACGGTTAACCGTGCACGTCGTATTCAATTCTTCTTGTCACAACCATTCTCAGTTGCGGAAACATTTACCGGGATTAAGGGTGAATATGTGCCTGTTTCAGAAACAGTGCGTTCATTTAAGGAAATTTTGGCTGGTAAGTATGATGATTTGCCAGAAGATGCCTTCCGTAACGTTGGGGTAATTGAACAAGTTGTTGAAAAAGCCAAGACAATGGCCCAATAAGGGGGTATTGAGAGATGGCAGATGAAACGACTGCAACAGGAATCACCGTACAAATTGTGACGCCTGTTGGTGAAATATATAATGAACCAAACGTAGATTTGGCCATTGTGAACACACAAGGTGGTCAAATTGGTGTCATGAGAAAGCATGTGCCGTTACTGGCTGCGTTGACAATTGACGAATTGATTGTCAAAAAAGGTGATCAACGCGAAGTGTTAGCCGTGAATGGTGGGATTGCTGAATTTTCGAATGACCTATTAACAGTCGTTGCCGATAGTGCAGAAACTTCTGATGCGATTGATGTTTCGCGCGCGCAAAGTGCCAAGGAACGTGCCGAAGCACGTATTGCACACGCGCAAGACGATCAGAATGATGCGGAATTGGCACGAGCGCGAGTTGCCTTAATGCGTGCCGTTAACCGTATCCATGTTGCGGCCGTGAAGCAAGGTAAATAATGCGACAGTAAAGCTGAAAAACCGAACAGAAATGTTCGGTTTTTTTGTGTTTTTTTTATGACAGGCGTTACGCAAAAGGCAAACGTTCGGATTAGTTGTTTTATTTTGGTTTAATGTTCGTGACGTGCCGGATGTTTCATTTTAAAATGAGGAGATTATCATTTGAAATCGGGAGAATGACCCGATTTTTCTGCTATATTGTAAAGAACACAAATATACACCATCTTTACGCAACCATACCGTATTTATTGACATCGGTGCCGTATGCTGAAGACAGTCATATTTGAGACACATATTGCAGGATGGGTATAAGGAGAGAAATACCATGAGTAAGAATGCGAAAACGCTCGCAGGGATTGTTGTTGTTGTGTTAGTTGCCATTGCGGCTTATTTTGGTTTCACGCACACAGGATCGAAGGCAACGTCAGATAAGACGATCAAAGATCTCAAGGTTTACTTTGTACCGTCAAAACAGCCAGATCAAATCATTACCATGACCAAACCATTAAAGGGTTTGCTGATTGAACAATTGAAAAAAGAAGGTTATGACGTTAAAAACGTTGATATCAAAGTCGGGACGAGTTATGAAGCAGCTGGGGAAGCCTTATCTTCAGGCACGGCTGATGTTGGCTTCATTCCAGGTGGGACTTATGTGATGTACCAAGATGGTGCGCAGGCGTTGTTGACAGCGACACGTGCTGGTTTGAATAAGGACTTTGCCGATCCTGCCAAGTGGAATGATGGCAAGCCAACTGAAAAGACGGATAAGCAAGTCTCAACGTACCGTTCAATTTTGATTGCAGGACCATCAGCCAAAGGCCAAGAATTGGCAAAAAAGGTGAATGCGGGTGAGAAATTAACATGGGATGATTTGAATTCAGCTAAGTGGGGCTTGTCTTCAACAACGTCATCAGCGGGCTACATTTATCCCTCACTTTGGCTGGATAAGCGCTACGGTAAAACAGTGGCTGATTTGAAAAACACGGTGACGGTTGACTCATATGGTTCAGGCATGGCGCGTTTGGCAGCTGGTCAAATTGATATTTTGCCAACTTATGCCGATGCCCGGAGTGATTTTGCGAAGATGTGGACGACGGATTACCAACAACCAAAATCAATTTGGGCTGAGACTAACGTTATCGGTGTGTCACAGAACATTTACAACGATACAATCTCGGTTTCAAAGAAGTCAAAAATCATGACACCAGCCTTCAAAAAAGCCTTGTCGCAAGCATTCATTAACTTAGCGAAGACACCTGAAGGTAAAAAGGTCATTGCTGTTTACTCACATGAAGGTTACGTGCCAGCCAAGTCGTCAAACTATGATGGCGAACGTGATGCGCAAAAGTTACTCAAAGCCACACAAAAGTAACGGCAGCATGATGATATGTGCTGATTAAAAAACATCAGCCAGTCATCAACTAGTACAGTACGGTTCAGCGAAAAGCAGCGCAATTTTGCGCCGCTTTTCTTGCGTTAATGCAACAGAACGTGTGGTTGACATAGAGAAAATAAGGACGGCAAAGATGATTAAATTTGAACATGTCTCAAAAACCTATCCCAATGGGGTAAAGGGACTAAAAGACATCAATTTAGAAATACAAGACGGGGAATTTATTGGCATTATTGGGATGTCGGGTGCGGGGAAGTCAACCTTGATTCGAACCATCAACCGGTTGAACACGATTACCGAAGGCCAACTGACGGTGGATGGGACTGAGATTTCGACGTTGAAAGGGCAAGCCTTGCGGCAATATCGCCGCAAAGTGGGGATGATTTTCCAATCGTATAATCTGGTCCCACGTATCTCAGTCATTAAAAACGTGATGAGTTCGTTGGTGCCAGATATGCCATTTTGGCGGGTGTTGTTTGGTGTCTTTTCCAAAACCGAAAAAATCCGTGCGTTAGAGGCACTGGATCGCATGTCAATGTTAGATAAAGCGTTTGTCCGGACAGACCAATTGTCTGGCGGACAACAGCAACGTGTCTCGCTTGCGCGAACATTAACGCAAAATCCAAGTGTCTTATTAGCCGATGAACCCGTAGCCGCACTGGATCCGGTGACGGCGCATGAAGTCATGGATGACTTTAAGCGTATTAACCAGGAATTAGGGCAAACAGTCCTCATCAACATTCACCACGTTGACTTGGCCTTAGAGTATGCACAACGCATTATTGGGATTCGTGCCGGGCAAATTGTATATGATGGGCCGGCTAGTGCTATGACCCAAGCGACACTGGATTTAATCTACAGTAAAGATGAGGCGTCATCATGAGATGGTACGATCAATTATTTGAAGCCGAAAGTTATCAGTTAGCTAACGGGAAAGTTGTCTCACAAAAATTTACACGCTTACCGTTGATCCTTGCTTTATTGGTGCTTGGGATTGGGATTTCAGTCTGGGTCACGGGGTTTAGTTTGACCACATTGCTGACTAATTTTGTGGGCTTTTGGCAAATTTTAGCCAGTATGTGGCCGCCTAATTTGGCCTATTTCGCCCAAGTCTGGCAGCCGCTACTGATCACCATTCAAATGTCATTTTTTGGGTCGTTTTTCGGGGCTGCGCTGGCTTTGCCGTTTGCGATTCTGGCCGCACACAATGTGATGAACCAGCGACTGGTTAATTTGGTGGTGCGATTTATTTTAACGGTTGTGCGCACCATTCCGACTTTGGTTGCCGCTTTGATTGCGACTTACATTTTCGGATTGGGAACATTTGCCGGGACTGTGGCGATTTTCCTATTTAGTTTCTCGTTTGTTGGGAAGCAACTATTTGAATATATTGAAACGGTGAACATGGGCGCTTATGAGGCCTTGATTGCGACCGGTGCCAGTGCACCACGGGCGTTTGTCACCACCATTTTGCCACAAATTTTGCCGACTTATTTGTCAACGTCGTTATTTGCGTTTGAAGGTAATGTGCGTTATGCCGCTATTTTAGGCTATGTTGGTGCGGGTGGTATTGGCATGATTTTGAATGAAAAAATTGGCTGGCGAGAGTTCCAAAGTGTGGGCATGATTCTGTTGTCGATCTTTGTTGCCGTGGTGGTTATTGAGACCGTGAGTCAACAATTACGTCGCTATTTGAGCTAAGGAGCGCACAGATGAATCAGAAATTAACGTTAGTTCTCGATCAAGCACCACGCCGTGGCCGTCAATATGCGCTCATCGTGTTGGTATTGCTTGTGTTAGTCGGTTTGTCGTCACCAGCTTTAAAAGGCGCCGATATTACCGCTAAAGGGTTTGAGATTGGGCAAAGTATCTTAACGGGGTTATTAACGCCAGATACGCAACTGCTTTTTGGTTTGGGTGACAGTGGGGTGGCCTACTTAATTTTGCAAACCATCGCCATTGCATTTTTGGGCACGTTAGTGGGTGCGGTGATTGCGGTGCCACTATCCTTTGTGTCAGCAACAAATATTGTGCCACGACAGGTTGTGATTGTGACACGGTTTATCATTATGGCAATTCGAACCATCCCATCACTTGTTTATGGTTTGATGTTTATTCGTGTAACGGGTCCTGGACCCTTTGCCGGGGTCATGACGCTGGCCGTTGTGTCAATTGGGATGATCTCTAAGTTATTTATTGAAACGATTGAAGATTTGGATCCGGGTATTTTGGAATCGTTGGATGCGTTTGGCGCCACTTTTTTTCAAAAAATTCGCTACGGGGTCTTACCGCAGCTGGGGCCGGACTTTATTTCAATTTTAGTGTATCGTTTTGACATGAATTTACGTGAAGCGACCGTTTTGGGGTTGGTTGGAGCTGGCGGTATCGGGGCGCCAATGATTTTTGCTTTGAGTGCGTACCATTGGCACCAGGTGGGTGCGATTTTAATCGGCCTCTTCATTTTGGTCTTTGTCGTGGAAATTCTGTCGGATAAATTACGACAAAAAATTATCCGAGGGTAAAATAGGGCGGCGACCGAGGTCGTCTTTTTTTAGGAGCAGACAATGAAAAATTTTAAGTTGTATTATACATCGGATGTGCATGGTTATTTATTGCCAACGGATGATATCCAGACTGGCGCACAGCCGCTAGGCCTAGCCAATGCGGCGACCCATTTTCAAAAAGATGCGCAAACACTGATTATTGATGGTGGGGATATGTTTCAAGGCTCGCCAATGTTGCAATATTTACAACAACATCCGACGCAAGATGCCGTCGCCACGGCCATGAATCTAGCCGGTTACGATTATGTCACCTTAGGTAATCATGATTTTAACTTTGGCTATACGGCGCTTCAGCAGCATTTATCCCATCTGGATGCGACAGTAATTGCCGAAAATGTCACGGATATAGACGGGAAGACCTTGTATCCTGCACAAATTAAAACATTGGGGGATGGGACACGCGTTGGGTTAATCGGGTTAGTCACCGATTACATCAATATTTGGGAACAACCAACCCATTTAAAGGGCATTAAAATTACGGCACCGTTGGATCAAGCCCGACAAACGATTGCGTCTCTGCGTGATCATGCGGATGTGGTGATTGGCATTTATCATGGCGGGTATGAGCGTGATTTGGTGACCGGTCAGCGACTAAGCGATACGACAGAAAACATTGCCTGGCAGCTCACGCAAGCACTGGATTTAGATATTTTATTGACCGCACACCAGCATGGTGATGTACCACCACAAATGATGAATGGCGTTTTAACGTTGCAACTGCCCAATCAAGCAAAAAAATTTGCGATGGTTACGGGCCAAAAGCAGCAAGATCAATGGCAGTTCGCTGCTGAAACAAAGCCAGTTGGCGACATCGCGCGACCAGATATTGTGACAGCCTTAGCCCCGTTGCAACAACAAGTCGAAGCATGGTTGGATCAGCCGATTGCCACGTTAAACGCGGCGATTCCAGCGGTCGAGCCA
>OIZF01001237.1_pt1 | contig 15515 bp, 14 predicted proteins | sample 1588471 | NCBI WGS metagenome assembly OIZF01 (sample SAMN03283279) | human gut metagenome | biome: human-associated habitat; material: feces | host: Homo sapiens | place: Peru | collected 2012
CACTGGATCCTAAGACAACCAACCAAATTTTGGCTTTGCTCAAAAAGCTTAACCAAGAATTCGGTCTAACGATTGTGTTGATCACCCATGAAATGCAAGCCGTTAAAGAAATTGCCAATAAGGTCGCGGTCATGCAAGATGGTGAAATCATTGAACGTGGCTCACTACTCGATATTTTTGCCCAACCAAAGGAACAATTAACGAAAGAATTCATCGAAACTGCCACAAATATTGATAAGGCGATTGAAACGATTTCGGCACAACCAATGGTTCAAAACTTACAACCCAACGAAATTTTTGTGCGTTTGGCTTATGTTGGTGAAACAACCGATGAACCACTCATTGCCGGGCTTTTCCGTGATTTCAATGTCACTGCCAATATCTTGTACGGTAACATTGAAGTCTTACAAGACACACCGGTCGGCTCATTACTCGTCATTCTATCCGGAACCCCAGAACAAATTAAAGCATCGATTTCAACCCTAGCTGATCATCATGTTGAAATTGAAATCCTTAAAGGAGGGCAATAATCATGCAAACATGGTTCGCACAGACATTTCCAAACGTGGTTTATCAAGGCTGGACTGGTGATACAGGTTGGCTAACAGCCATCAATGAAACACTCTTTATGACCTTCTGGTCGGCACTATTTGGTGGCTTGCTTGGCCTGATTTTTGGGGTCGGTTTAGTCATTACCGCTCCTAACGGGATTACCCCAAATCGCGCGCTCTTTTGGCTGCTAGATAAAGTCGTGTCAATCTTCCGTGCCGTACCGTTTATTATCTTACTGGCCGCCATTGCGCCGTTTACTAAACTTCTGGTCGGCACACAAATCGGGACAACCGCAGCGTTGGTGCCATTATCCCTTGGTGTCTTTCCTTTCTATGCCCGTCAAGTGCAAGTCGCTTTATCCGAAGTGGATGGCGGTATTGTTGAAGCCGCACAAGCTGTGGGTGCTTCATTTTGGGATATTATCTTCGGCGTCTACTTGCGTGAAGGCCGTTCAGAAATCATCCGTGTCTCAACTGTCACACTGATTAGCTTGATTGGTTTGACAGCCATGGCTGGGGCTATCGGTGCTGGTGGTTTGGGTAACATGGCCATTTCTTATGGTTATAACCGCTTTGCCACAGATACGACCTGGTTTGCCACAATCCTTGTCTTAATTCTTGTCTTGATTGTACAAGTGGTCGGTGATTACCTCGCCAAAAAGTTAAGCCATAAGTAAGCACTTTTATCAAATTTAATCGCTTATAAAAAATGCTAATACGTCGCGTATTAGCATTTTTATTATTTTTACAATAAAATCCTTGAAAGCAATTGACGTTATCGCGTCAATGTGAATTCAAATCGCTCGCCCACATAGTATGAGCGGACATATTCAAACGGCACGTCATTTTGATCGAAAGATACTTGACGAACCGTCAAGATCGCATCCCCACGCTTAATGGCTAACAATTCTGCCAAACGTTCATTGGCTAGGCTGGCCGAAATTGTTTGTTCTGCGCGCCCAGGTTGTACGCCAGCCTTGCCCAACGTCACATATAATGATTCGGTTAGGTCATGCTTAGAAAAATTTGTCACCAACTTTGCTGGCACGGTCGTCCGTTCAAGCAAAATGGGTTCGTCATCCCCCATACGCAACCGTTCCATCACAATGACTTCATCGTTTTGGGTCAATTGTAAATGGGTCATTTCTGACGCTGACGGTGATGTGACTTTATAACTCACCGTTTTGGTACGCGCCACACGCCCGGTCGCCGCCATCAATTCCGTAAAACTGGTCATGCCCAGGGCGCGCTCAGAAACTTTTTGCTCTGCGACATACGTCCCAGACCCAACTTTACGTTCCAATAAGCCTTCGTCAACAAGTGTTTGCACAGCTTGCCGTAACGTCATGCGTGACACATTAAAAGCCGCCGCTAATTCACGTTCGGCCGGTAGGCGCTTATGTGACTGCCATTCTCCCGCTTCAATGCGCGCTTTAATTTGATTATGGATTTGGATGTAACGTGGTGTCGCAGGTTTTGTCATTAATTTTCCCGTGCAAATCGGCGACCCAGTGAATAAGTCGCTTGGAGTTGCATACCTTCCTTATTAAATAAATTAAAATCAGCATCTTTGCCAATGGCCAGTTCACCTTTTTGGGTCAAGCCAAATTCACGCGCTTGATTAACCGAACTCATTTGAACAGCTGCTTGAATGTCAGCAGAGGTCATTTGTTGGATATTACGGAATGCATCATCATACGCGAGCACAGAACCCGCGAGATGACCATTTTCAAGTCGGGCTTGCTTATCTTTAATGATCACTTTTTGCCCACCAAGTTCAGAAACGCCATCACCCAGGCCTTCAGCGCGCATGGAATCCGTAATGAGTTCTAACTGTTCCGGGCCCTTCAAACGAAAGGCGAGTTCTAGCATATCAGGGGCAATGTGGAAACCATCCGCGATGAGTTCTGCTGTGATTGAAGATTCCAACATGGCATGTCCTGTGACACCAGGTTCACGATGATGCAAAGGCCGTTGCGCATTATAAAGATGTGTCACGTGCGTCGCGCGTGAATGGATCAATTGTTCACGTGTGGCATTAGAGTGCCCAATTGATGGCCGAATGTGATGTGCTAACATAAACGCTTCAAAATCAGGGATACCCCCATTTTCGGGCGCATACGTGACTAAGCGAATCCGTTCTCCAGACAAGGCATACCACTTTTTGAGCAATTCAGTATCAGGATCAACAATGTATTCTTCTGGCTGAGCACCCATGAAGACTTTGTTAATGAATGGCCCTTCCAAATGAATCCCTTGAATAACTGGATTCTTTTTCGCTACTTGATCGATCGTCACCAAAGCACGTTCAATATTTTCCGGTGACTGCGTCATGGTCGTTGGGAAAAGCGACGTAATCCCTTCCGTCACCATCAAATTAACCATTTGATCAAGCTTCTCTGGATCACCATCCATCGTATCAAAGCCATAACCACCGTGCTTATGCACATCGATAAAGCCAGGCACCACTAAGCAACCACTGGCCTCTTCAATAACTGTATCTGCCGCATCTGGGACAAAATCGGCCATATACCCGACATCTAAAATCGTATCAGAAAAACGGATATACGCATCCGGCATATGCTTGTAGCCTGTGTAAAGATCAATGTTTTTCAATAATTTTACCATGATTATACGTGTCACAGTAGCCTCATTATTCAAATGCAGATATTGAACAATTGGTGTGCTTCGACACTGCCTCCTTTTTCTATCTATCCTCATTATAATTGGTATAGACCGATTTTGCAAATCAAAATAAAAACGCCGGCGCGTTAACTGGCGGGCGTCTTAGTTTGTCACAATATTTCTTGCATAGTTATGCGCAATTTTTGAGGCTGCAGCGGCTGCTAAGGCACCCGCAATATCATCCGCAAAAGTGGTTACAGCTGACGTTGTTTTCCCTAAACGATCCAATTCGCCAACTAACCCAACTTTTGTCTTATCAATATAGCCATAATTCGTCACGCCAATGGTGTCATAGGACATGGCAATGGCTGTACCAAGTGTTTCATCCACACCAAAAAGTGAATCATCCCCTTCGACCAAATCTTGTAAAGGTGATTCAAGTAAATGGGCTTCGGCCAAACGATCTAATTCTAGCGCCACCCAAATTTGATGTTGCACGACCCGCTTATGCAAAATACTGACCACTGCTTCTTCGACTTGTTCTAACGTCAAGTCCGGTTGATAGCGGTGTTGGTTTTCATACCCAATCAACGCAATCCCGCGAATCGTGATGCGATGCTTTTTAAGTTTTTCGACAGTATTTTCATAAGTTGCGTATGCCATGATTGTTCTCCCTTTATTATGTCCCTAGTATAAACAATAAATCATGATTTGACAAAGCCCGTTTTGAGGCTTGCAAAATACAGGTAAAGTCTGTAAAATATATAGAGTAATTGCCCCTTGGCCAAGCGGTAAGGCGGTGGCTTCTGGTGCCACTATGCGTTGGTTCGAATCCAACAGGGGCAATGTTAGTAGCAGTCTTCGGACTGCTTTTTTTGTGCTTTTTACGGCCCAATACAACCGAAAAAAGCCATCGTCTAAGACGATGGCTTTTAATAAAATGTTGCAAATTCTGACCCTAATGATGGATAAGCATATAAGTTAGCTTGCGTTTCCGCTAACGTCCGTCGTTCATTAATCGCTGTGACAAAATAATTAATGACTTCTTCGGCCTCAGCGGCAATCACACTCGCACCAACGATATGTCCGTCATCATCCAGGACTGTCCGTACCCGTGCCGTATCATTATAGCGATAAAATGGCATGACTTGACTCATATCAATATCCGTTACCCGATACCCCTTCGCCAGTCCTGCTTCAACCGATACCCCAACTTGCGCAATATGTTGGGTGCCAAATACCACCACCGGAATGGCTGGGTACGTAATAGGGGCGGTGGTCAATCCAGCAATGACTTGCGCCACGTAACGCCCTTCATGGTTCCCAGTCGGCACTAATTTAGCTACTGGTGAACCCCCGACATCCCCAATCGCATAAATATGTGGGTTTGACGTGCGCAAATGGTCATCAACCGGAATTTCCGTTGTCTCCCAGATTACTCCTGCATTTTCCAGCTGTAGTTGATCCGCATTGGCCACGCGACCCGCCGTCGCAAACACCCGATCCGTTTCAAATTGTGTCCCATCAACCAATGTCACCATTAAACGCCCAGCTGACGTCTGCGTAATGCGTTGAACAGTGGCATTAAAATACCAGTCAATGCCCGTTTCTTGCATGTCGGTGATGAGCTGGCGAACTAAGGTTTGATCAAATGACCGCAAGGCAGTTGGGCCGGCAGTCACAATCCGTGTGTGGGCGCCAGCAGCTTGGGTAATATTGGCAAATTCCATTCCGATATACCCAGCGCCAATAAACGTCACATCATCTGGTATTGCTGGCAAGTTCAAAAAGGCTTCAGAATCTTGCGTGAATTCAGCACCAGGAAACGTTAACGTCTTGGGCCGTTGTCCGGTGGCAATCACCCAATCTTGCGCCTTAATCTGATCGCCGGTGTCACCCACCGCGACCGTATTGTCATTCACAAACGCCGCCCGACCATAGAAACGGGTAATCCCAGCATCATCCAGCCCGCGAATTTTCCGGGGTTCAACGGCATCGACATAACGTTGTTTGTGCGCCATCAAAGCCGACCAGTCAATGGTTGACAAGCCACGCAGCCCAAGATTTTGGAGGGCTGATTGCCGGTGAATGCCTTCAACCGCCGCCAGCAAGATTTTCTTGGGATCGCAGCCATAATTCGGGCATGTCCCGCCCCATAGATAATCTTCTAAAATAGCGACCTGCTTGCCAAGCGCCCGCGCAGCATACGCCGCTGCAAGACCAGCAGGTCCGGCGCCAATGACGCCAACTTCAAATTCGTATTCTGTCATGATTCACCTCGTTGTTCATATTATACCAGTATTTCCGATTGATTCGCTGCGATGACCCAACAGACGCTTTCATGAAAGTGTTTGCATAAATGCATGACATATGTTAAATTTAACGTGTAGTTGAATATTTAACAATCTGGGGTGCCATTTGGCTGAGAAACACCCATTGAACCTGATCTGGTTAGTACCAGCGAAGGGAGCATTGCGCTTTAGTGTGTCTTTAAGTAAACGCATGGTTCATAAAAAGCCAGGCGTTTTTTTATTGGTCAAAATTTGACGTGATCAGACACAGCAAAACTGCACTTTGCCAGACATAAGATACAAAACTACAAAAATTTTATGGAGGCATAATCATTATGCAAACGATTTCAAATTCTAAACGGCCACATTGGGCGTTACGCGATGTGCTACTGCTGGCCTTTGTCGCAGTTTTCATCGGCTTTATTTTCTGGGTGCTGGGGCCAGTTTATAATGTTTTGTCTGCTGCCCTCACACCAATGGGCTTGGCCCCCTTTGCTAACGACCTCTTGCTTGGGGGTTGGATGATGGCCGCACCTTTGGCCAGCGTGTTAATTCGCCAAGCCGGTGCGGGTGTATTAGGTGAAGTCTTTGCCGCAGCTGTTGAAATGTTGCTTGGCGGACAATGGGGCGTGGCAACCCTGCTCTCTGGTCTCGTTCAAGGTATTGGTAGTGAAGCTGGTTTTGCCATCTTGGGCTATAAAGATTGGCACTGGCGCGGTATCTTCGCTTCTGCTGTCACTGGCACGATTGTGACATTCATCTGGTCACTGTTCCGTGATGGCTATGCTTCATACCATATTGGCCTACTCGTAGCCTTGTTCTTGACACGTTTTGTGTCAATCCTGTTCTTTGGTGGCGTCTTAGTGGTGGCCATCCAAAAGTTGATCGAAAAATCTGGTGTCTTACGTCGTGACTGAGCTCGTTGTTCAACAAGTTAATTTTGCCTACAATGATACAGCTGTCCTGAACAATGTATCATTGACGTTAAAGTCTGGCAGTTTGAATTTACTGGTCGGACCAAGTGGCAGTGGTAAATCCACCCTGCTAAAACTGCTATCAGGCCTTTACCCAACGTTTAGCGGGGGACAACTCACTGGGCAATTGACATTAGACGGCTACGCACTTCATGACATTGTCCCGTTTCAACGGGTGGCTCACATTGGTTATTTGTTCCAAAATCCCACCCGCCAATTTGTGATGAAAACACCGTTTGAAGAACTGCGTTTTAGCTTAGAAAACCTCCAAGTTGCGCCAGAAAATATCACACCACGCATTGAAGATGCCCTCACCCGTGTGGGCATGCACGATTTCATGTGGCATGACTTAATGACGCTGTCCGGTGGTGAAAAGCAAAAGGTGGCATTGGCCGCAGTCCTCGCAGCAGACAGCCATTTCCTACTCCTTGATGAGCCGTTTGCTAACGTGGATCCCCAGTCACGATTGCAATTAATTCAGTTAATCAAGGCCTACCAACAGGCCGGCAAAACGATTTTAATTGCAGATCATGATTGGAGCGGTTACGCTGATGTTATTGATGATGTTTTCGTGATGGCTGATGGGGGATTGCACACCGCATCAGCTGAAGAAAAGACGTCGATTCTGTCCCAATTACCCACCCAACCTGCCGTTCACACCACCCAACCAGACACGATGATGGGCGATTTGGTGTTAGATCAAGTGACGCTCACGAATGGTGACCGTCCTTTATTGTCGACAACATCACTCGCCATTCCCAAGGCCAAACGGACCCTCATTACTGGGCCAAATGGCGTTGGTAAGTCAACCCTGTTTTCGGCTTTGGTCAAGTTGTACCCTTACGGCGGTGACATTTTATACCAAAACCAATCACTGGCTAAGCGCCGCATCGCCCAACATGTCCGTGATGTTGCCCTCGTTTTTCAAAATGCTGAGCAACAATTTGTCGCAATGACGATGGCGGAAGAATTAGCCCAAGCACAACAAATGAGCCGTTTCCCAGAAATTTGGACAGCCGATTTGCTCAATGACATCTTGGTACAGCTTAATTTGAGTCATGTGCGTGAGCACATCGTTTACCAATTATCTGGTGGGCAACAAAAAAAGCTCCAAGTCTTGCTCATGCTCATGACTGGCACGCCGGTTTTGTTATTTGATGAACCCTTGGCTGGATTGGACAGTGCGTCACAGGCACAACTATTAGCCTTAATTGCAGACATCACGACTAAGCAAAACCAAACAGTCGTGATGATCAGTCACCAATTGCACGCGGTGACTGATTGGTTTGACTACCATTTGCAATTTGAAAATCAACAATTAACGTTTCGGGGTGACGCATCATGAATCCATTGATTAAATTTGGCGTGATTATGATCATTGCCTTGGAATTAACCTTCATTAAAAGTGTGACGGTTAATCTGATTGTCATCGGTATAAGTGGTCTGTTATACCTCATCTTGCACCTTCGCTGGCGACAATGGTTATGGTTGTGCTTACTGCCTGCCTTGCCAGGTCTTGGCTCTTGGTTTTCTCTGATGTATTTTGGGACGGGTGACCATGTTCATATGGCGTGGGTTATGCTGTCACGTGTGTACGCCTATCTTTGGCTGGGTGGTTTGTTCACGTTAAAACTCAATGATGAACGTGATCTTTTCTTAGCCACCCTTGAGCAACGCGCGCACTTGAGCCCCACCTTTGTTTATGCTTTGGTAGGCGTACTGAATTTTATGCCTGCGGTGAATCAACAAGTCAAAACCATTCGTGTGGCCGCTCAAATGCGTGGCATGACGTTGCACGTTTGGCATCCACAACTGTATTTTAAAGCCGTACTATCCGCCATTCGTTGGTCACAAAGTTTGGCCGAGGGCATGGTCAGTCATGGCTTCACTGAAGGTGCGCAACGTACCCATCTGGAGACCGTCACCATTAATCGACGGGATTGGCTCATTGCTTTGCTGATTCTGATCATCTTCCAACTGTTATTATTCCCCCATTGGTACTAAGGAGACCATTATGACCTTTTCACAAGAACTCTTAGAACGTGCCCAACCTATCATGGATGCCATTATGGTACACCCCTTCGTTAAAGCAATTGCGGCTGGTACCGTACCAAATGATGTCTTGAACTATTATGTGGAACAAGATGAACATTATTTGAAAGATTATTTGCAAGTGACCGCCTTGACGATTACCAAAACCGATAATGTTGATGATATCAATCACCTTTTGACCACGGCCCAATTTGTGCAGGATGAATCACGCGCACATCAAGTCATGCTGGAAATCACAGGCCATACCATTGAAAATTGGCGGCGCGAACCAGAAACAAAGCGCTATACCGATCACATGTATGCTGCGGCTTACCATGGCACCTATGCAGATGCCATTGCGGCCCTCCTGCCTTGTGCTTGGAGTTATGCTGTCCTGGGCGAAAAACTCGTTGACCAAGGCGCTAACAATGATGATAACCCACTTAAAGAGTGGATTGAATTATATTCCCCGCAGATGAATCCAGACACACCGGATTACAATGCTTGGCGTTTTGAAGCCCTGGATCGCGCAGTAGCATCACTCAATCCAGCGCAACGTGAACATGTTGCCCAAACATTCCTCTTCAGCCTTGAAATGGAATGGCGCTTCTGGGAAGCGGCTTGGCAACAAGAACATTGGCAATTCGAATTCTAATCAAAAAGCAGATCAATTGATCTGCTTTTTTTACGCGCCTTCATAGCGTTTTAATTGTGTCGCTAGTAGCACACCAACCACTGGTACCAAGATAAACCAGGCGGCTGTAAGCGACAAGGCGTGGCCAATTGTCCCTGTTGTGTTGAAATGACTAATCAACAGTGTCGCCACGACCACGCTAGCTGCACCAATGACTTGGCGCATCGTTGTAATCAGCGCAGTGCCATGACTCACCAATGCTTCAGGGAGCACATTGTTAGCCGCCGTCACTGCCGGCATCATTACAAAGGCGTTCCCACCTTCCAGCAATAAGGCTGCTAACAACCCAACCACCCACGATTGTGTCCCAAATAACGCTAAGCCAGCATAGCCAACCACCGTCATCGCCATGCCAATGTACACCAAATTTTTCAAGCCAATTTGGTTCAATAGCCGACCGGTACGTGGATTCAACTGACTTAAAAATACCGCCGCTGGTACCATCAACAACCCCGACCACATCGGTGTGATGTTGAAAACGCGTTGATAGAATAAGGGCATGATCACCGTGGCGATAATCAAACCAGAATAAGATATCCCCGTCAGCAGCAACCCAGGGATATACCCCCGATACGTCAACACGGATAGGTCTAAAAAGGGCTGCGTTAGTTTACGTTGCCGGATGACAAATAGTACCAGTAAGCACAGACTCACCAGCAAAATCAGCCACCATAGTGCGTTCATTTGCAGCGTTTCAATACTTGAAATGGCATACAAAACCCCACCAAAACCAATCAAGCTCAGCGCTGACAGCCAGTCAAAACGGGACGGCTGCATAACATGTGTATTTTGAATTAAAGGTTGTCCAAACGCAATCAAACCCAATAAAATCACAAAAAAGAGCACAAATAACGCCCGCCAAGAGACCCATTGCAGCACGACACCGGAAATAATGGGTCCCACGGCCAAGGCTGATCCCATCACCAAGCCAACAACCCCCATGGTCACACCACGCTGAGCTGTTGCGGTATTTTCCAAAATGACACTTTGAAAAGTTGGAAACAAGGCGCCGACAGCTAACCCTTCGAGTAAGCGGCCAATAATAATGCCTTCAAAACGTGTTGCCAACATGGCTACAGCGGTGCCCGTCAAGAAAACCGCAACAATGCCATTTAACAACGTCCGTAACGTGACATTATTGAGTAACCACGGGCTCACCGGCATAACTAGGGTCATGGCCACCATAAAGCCTGTTGTTAACCATTGAACCGTCCCCGCATCAACTTGAAAGTTGCGCATCAAAACCGGATAGGCCGTCGTCATCGTCGATTGACTAATTGACATGGTAAACGCAATCGCCAATAAGATCATGGCAAAAGGTGTGAGTTGTCGGATATTTTTAAACATGTACTGCCTCTTTTTTACTGTCGCTTGTGTTGTTCTCATACTAAACTTTTTATCGCATTTAATCAAGTAAATTAGAATGATTCTTGATTAAGACGAAAAAAAGGTGTATGCTGACTGTGAACAAATCGTTAATTATGGAGGACGCACACATGCCTATTACCCCAACCAAAGCTCAAGATGTCTGGAAAGATGCGGGTGAACACGTACAATTCACCGTTTTAAAGCTCACACGCGCCGATCAACAACAGGCTCAAGCAGCGATTGCGGCATTCGCCGATCGCTCACAAGCCATTATTCGCTCATTGCGCATTCGTGATTCGCATTTATCAGCGGCTTCTGGATTGAAAGTCGCCTTTGGCTTTAGCCGTGAGGCGTGGGTCTACCTCTTTCCAAACGCACCAATCCCCGCCGAATTGGAAACTTATCAGACCTTAACTGGCCCAAATTACAGTATGCCAGCGAGTGAAGGTGATTTATTCTTCCATATTCGCGCCAGCAACGAAGCAGTGGTGTATGAAGCACAAACCCAGTTTATGCGCTTCTTAAAAGACATCACCACAGTGGTGGATGAAACCAAGGGCTTCCGTTACTTTGAAGGGCGTGCCATTATCGGCTTTATCGACGGGACGGAGGCCCCTGCGGTCGAAGATGCGGCCGAATATGCCATTATTGGGGATGAAGATCCGCAATTTATCAATGGTTCCTACGCCTTTGCACAAAAGTGGCGCCACAATATGGACTTTTGGCACCACCTCACCACTGAAGAACAAGAAAAAGCGGTCGGTCGGGAAAAGTTTTCCGATATTGAATTAGAAGACGACGACAAATATCCGAACGCACATAATGTGGCGTCCAAGTTTGAACCTGATGGGGTTGAACAAAAGATTATTCGGATGAATGTCCCTTACTCTGATCCTGCTTCGGGGAATACCGGCACTTATTTTATGGGATATGCCCGTCATTGGACCGTGACAAAGGGGATGTTACAAAACATGCTCGACAAGTCAGACTATTTGCTACAGTTTTCTGACATTCTGTCTGGTCAACTCTTCTTCATTCCCTCACGTGATTTGTTAGCAGCCATCGCCGATGGTGAATTCCAAGACTAAAAAAAGCCTGATCTGATGATGATCAGGCTTTTTTGGGCTTTGGCTTTAATTTAAAGCCATAAAATGTGCTACCTTTATAAGTTTGCTTGGCTAATTTACCGGTTGCCGTATACGGTTTGCCGCGCTTAGACTTGGCTTCAAAACTAATTTCCACTCCGTTCAATAACTTGGTGAGTTCGTCATCCGTAAAGACATGGCCACTCCATTCTTTGGCAAACGTAATCTCTTCGCCTTTAAACGTGGCAGTCACTTTCTCACTGACTTTGCGCTTGGGCGTGGACTTCGGTTGCCCAAGTTGCGCGGTTAATTGTTCCGCGTTAGCCAGCATGATGGGCATATCATGGGCAACCACTTGGGTCACAGATTCGAGTAATTTTGGCATCGTCATCTCAAATTGGCCCACTTGATCCATCATTTCAAATAACCGTTTGGTGATTTTTGGTGAGGCAATCCAAGTATCTTTGACCATGACCGCAGACACATTACCGGTTTCGGTTAAGGTTAGTTTCCCACGCGTTTCTTTAATCATGGCTTTGGTGCCTTTGCTCATGTCCGACAAGGTCGAGACGCGGGTCGCGCCGGTACCAACGTTGTGCTTTTCCAAAAAGGCCATGATCCATTTTGTCGTTGGCGCTTGCGGCTTCTTGTTCGCCCCTTCGTGCAAATAAGGTTGTGCCATTGGCCCTAACTGGCCATTGACCACGTCCTCTTCGGTTTCATCATCCACTTTTGTGGCGCGTTGGGCATCATAGACTGCTTTAAAATTTAACGCAATCGGCACATTATACGCTGTTTTAAATCCAGGGTAATCCGCTAAATTAGCAGTGACATGATCATAGACATAATCTTCGGCTAACATGGCCAAATAGTTTTTGGCAATCACTTCATAAATGGCGGAAGCACTAGGGCCAAACTTGGCCAAACTCGCTAATGTGGTTGGTACATTTTCCCCTGGCCGGTTCGCCCCGTGGGCACCTTTGGCTTTCACATGGGTTGGCCGTGGTTGCCGGTGGGTAAGCAAGCTTGTATCGACTTGGACCACTTGGGCAATTTGATCAATTTTTGGCAGCAATTCATTAAATTGCTCTGGTGTGACCGTCTTGTCTTCCGTTCGTGGATAAGATACCACTTGGGCTTCATACATTTTTTGATACGTGCCCAGCACTTCTTGGGCAGAAAAGCCACGCGGTGCCAAAATGGCAGCTAAACCAGCCAAATCTAACAATTTCCCTGGCGCTTGCGTTCGTGTTTGGTGTTTTTCATTGACCACCGCACTCTCATGATATTGGGTTAAATCCTGTTGCGCAGCCGTCTTTGTTGGAAAGCGCCACGGGATCACATCCCCTTCTGGGGTGACCCGACCAAACACGTGGCCGGCAGGGTCTTTGAATTTCACCTCAAAATAAGGCTTTTTGACATAATTTTTAATCGCTTCTAGTTGGGCATAGATTTGCCAGACAATGACTGACTTTAGTCGCCCTTGCCTTGCCACCACCTTAAAGCCTTGTTTTTTAGCCGCAGTAGTTGCAATGCGTGTCAGTTGCATCGAGGCAAAATCCCACCGGTTGCGACTTTCACCTTTGATGTAGTCGCCGTCTTGCTGCTTATCGGACACATCGCGGAGCTGGGTCATCGCGGCTTGAATGCCTGTGACCGACTCATCCATGAAGTTCGCTCGGAGGACTTTGCCACGCCACTTGATCGCGTCTAACGCCTCCCACGCCAACAGTTCGCCTTCCCCAGACGGGTCTGTGTCGGTGGCGATGACAATGGCATCATAGCCATTTTTGGCTTCTTTTTTTAAGTCATCAACCAGCTGTTTTGTCGATTCGATTTTCCCCGTGCGGAAATTGCGTTGCCGAATGTAGGTGCGTTCCCATGAAAAGTCAGCCAGATCCCAAGGTAAATGCTTGATGAGCCAAGATTTATAGCGCGACTTCAATTCATCAGCGACCATTGCCTCGGGCTCTTTTAGGGTCATCACATGACCGCGTAAATTGGTAATTTTATAATTAAATTGGTTAAATGTGCCAGTTTGGCCACCCAATGCTTTGACAAAGTTGGCGGCAGCGGATGGCTTTTCCGTAAGTATCAGGTAATTGGACATCTCTTTATGTCGCCTTTCGATTCATTACCTTACCATTTTACCAGATTTCGCCACCTAGTCGTCAGCTCGGCGACGAGACGCAAGCTTTTCATTGATACGACGAGCACGATTTTGGCCTTGCTGGCGGAAGTAAAAGAACACGAGTACATAAATTACGACAAAGGTGGGAATACTGCGCCAGGTGATTACCCAGTCATGAAAAGTTAGCCAAATAAAAATAGTGTACGTCAGCAATTCCAAGATGAAATGACCACTCAATTGGCTGATAAACGACAAACGCTCAACATCAAAAATTGTCGTTACCAGCCCCATCACCACACTCATCCCCATCAATAACCAAAATTGTGTCATCGACAGCGTCGCATGATGCACTGTCACCGATAACAGTGAGATAAATGCGCCCACACCTACGCCTACTTGGGCATGTAACAACAAATATTTAAACGGCGTCATTGTCTGTTCCCCCTTCCAATCGATTCAAAATATTTTTAATATAACGCCTCGAAACCGTCACACGTTGACCGTTTGTTAAATACCCATAATAATTCCCAGAAAAAGCCGCTGCCATCCGATCCAACGCATCGATATTAATGGCCATTGACTTAGATATTTGGACAAATAAATGCGCTGTATCATCCGCTAAAAATTGCTTGAGCGTTTTTCGGGTAATGAGTTGTTGCTGGTGTAAACTGATGGTGAGTTCATTACCTAAACTTTCAACCCATAAAATATCTGCAAGTGCGACAACTTGGAGTTGCTCAGCTGTTTTAATCACCCTTTTCCTAGCCTCAACTGGATTGGTGTCTAATTTTGCCGCGACAGCTGTCAACTGCGTGAGATCTGGCCCGGATATCACCGCCAGAATATCTGATAATGTGTTGTCGACAGTGAGTTTAATTTCCATGCCTTTTTCCTCGTTCATGTCTTGAGTTGATTACACCCCATTTTACCAAATCATCCTCATACAGGTCGCTTTTTGAGGTGACGATAACGCTTAGCCAAACCATACAAGGCAAAAGTAATCAGGATAAAGACACCCATTTGCAAGAGTGCGTCTTGAAAACCAGCCAGTTGCTGCCCTTGCCACTGTGCCCGCAACGTCTCACGAAAGATTTTAAAGGGAATCCAGCGGCTCAATTGTGTGACACCTGCTGGCACTTGTGAAACGCCCATGCTGCCAGTGGTAAACGCAATACCAAAATAGCACATCATGGCAATCCCTTGAATCATGTTAAACCCTTCAAACACCTGCGCAATGGCGAAAGCGAGCAAATAAAGGCCACCAGCTAAACAAATCATACTCAGATAAATCATTGCCAAAGCCAACAAACTTAGTTTTGGCAGCGGCAGTATCTGGCTTAACACCACCCAATATAACGTCGTCATACTTAAAACTAACAGCAGCACCGCGATAAACTTCGCTAGGAGTTGTCGGGTCAGTGTGTAGCCAAAAAGGACCAATCGATTCGTAATGCCACTTGTCATATCACGGGCAAAACTAATGGTAAAAGGCAAAATGACCAACCCCAGTGGTACCATTGGTAGCAACGTGACAAATACGCCTTTAGCGGTTGCTTGGTCAAGCGCGGCATGACCAGTAGCATGGTAGTTGCTCAAAACGAGCACCAAGGGTAAGACCCCACCAACAATCATCGCAATGGGATAACCCAACGTATTTTTTAATTCAAATCTGATATAAGCCCACATGATTAGTCCGCCTTTACTGTTTGTTGTAACGCCAACACGTTGAGATAGATTAGAGTAAGATTCAAGCGTGTCGCTGTAA
>OIZF01001239.1_pt1 | contig 15500 bp, 23 predicted proteins | sample 1588471 | NCBI WGS metagenome assembly OIZF01 (sample SAMN03283279) | human gut metagenome | biome: human-associated habitat; material: feces | host: Homo sapiens | place: Peru | collected 2012
TGCTAGAATTAGCTTCATCAGTAGTAACAGAAATAACTTCTAGAACTGATTGGTAATGCATAATTATATATTTTGAAAATAGTAATAATGTTGAGGCTTGATGATATGATAAATGATTTATCATTATGTTTAAAGCCAGTAATTAAATACATACAAGAAGAGTTAATGGCAAAACTTTATGAAACAAAAGAAAATGAAAAATCACAAATGATTGTTCATAGAGATTATGTTAATGGTGTTTTGCAAAAAGATAATAAGAAAGCAGTTCATAAACAAAATATAAAATTTGCGTTTAACAAAGAAAATTTTTTTAGGAATCATTTCGGCTGTTATTGTAGAGGTGGTTGCTTGGGGAATTATAGAATTAATAAAATTTTTATTTGGATAGGAGGCCACTTATAATGACAAAAAATAAAAATAATGAAGTGACTATTAGAAGTTCAGCAGCTGAATATCTTAATTATGTTGCATCAGTTGGTGAAGAAATACATAATGTTGAAGTTAGATACGAAGATGGAAAAAATTACAATACCAATCATTATAATTTGCAAATGATTATTGCTGTTGGATTTAAAGTGAACTCTGAAGCTTTAGAGCAGTGATAAAGTCTGCAAATATCTTTAACAAAAAATGTTTTATTAGAATATGTTTTACAAGCATGAAATCGAGTATTTAAATTGAAAGAGACATATCGAATTTTTTTTGATATAATAGTCATGTGTTTTAAATCCTTTCTTTTGTTTATTTCTTCAATTACATTATACAGGATTTAAAACACTTTTTGTTTATTAAATCAAGATATGGTTAATGGTCTCACATGTATTGTACACTAACAAAATGGAATTTAAAATTTATGATTTTTTCTAGTTAAATTTATTTGATTATGATATAATGAAGTCGTGAGTTAGTCGTGAGTTAGTCGTGAGTTAGTCGTGAGTTAAAAATAAATTTTAAATGAGGTGATTTTATGGCTATACCTGTTTCTATAAATACTCTTCTTGAGGGTAACACTGTTGAATGGGCAAGAATTGAATTTAAAAAGAATTGGAATCCTGAAACAACTTTAAAGACAATCAGTGCTTTTGCAAATGATATAGATAATTGGGGAGGAGGGTATGTTGTTATTGGGATTGAAGAAGATAATGGTAATATTAAAAGACCAATTGTTGGATTAAATATTCATGAAATTGATAGAATTCAAAAAGAAATTGTAAAATACTGCAATTTTCTAAGACCAATATATATTCCAATTACAGAGCCTGTTATTTATGAAAATGCAAATTTATTATTAGTTTGGTGTCCTGGCGGTTATGATAGACCATATCAGTGTCCAAAACAACCAAATAATAGAAATTCTGAGAAAATATATTATATTAGAAAATTATCTAGTACTATAGAGGCTTCAATACTTGATGTTAATGAATTAATTTCTCTTTCACATAATGTACCGTTTGATGATCGTGTAAATTTGAAATCAAATATTACAGATTTAAAATATCCATTAATAAGAAATTATTTAGAAAATATTGGTAGTAATTTAATAAATAGAATCGATAACATGAGCGTTGTAGATTTATCAAAAGATTTAAGAATTGCTGATGGACCAAGTGAATTTTTTAAGCCTTTGAACGTTGGATTGTTATTTTTTAACGAAAAGCCGGAAAACTTTTTCCCATATAGTAGAATAGAAGTGGTTAATATTCCGGATTTGACTGGTCAAGGAATGGAAGAAAGAATATTTTCAGGACCTTTAGATGAGCAACTAAAAAATGCATTGTCATATTTAAAAAATAATATCATTGCTGAAAAAGTATATAAAATTTCTGGTCAAGCTGAGGCTGTAAGAGTTAAAAATTATAGCTATGATGCATTAGAAGAATTTGTTTCAAATGCGGTTTATCATAAGTCCTATCAAATACCAGAGCCTATTACAATTAGGATAGAAAAAGATAAAATTGAAATTACTAGTTTACCTGGACCAGACAGATCTATTTCTGATGATGATATTAAAAGTTTTAATATGAGATCAAGAAGATATAGAAATAGAAGAATAGGTGATTTTTTAAAAGAATTACATTTGATTGAGGGAAGAAATACAGGTATACCTACAGCAATAAAATCAATAAAAGAAAATAATTCACCAATGCCAATTTTTCTTACGGATGTGGATAGAAGTTTTTTTTCTGTAATTTTGCCTATTAATAAAGCATTTTTTTCAAGTGAGGATAATTATATATCTAAAAGAAGAAATAAAGAAGAAATAAAAAATGAAATATTAGATAGTTTGAAAAAGGAATCTTTATCAGCGAGTTCTTTATATTTAAAAATGGGATATAAAGGTAATATATCTAAAACGTTTAGAAGTTGTATTATAGAATTAATTGAAGAAGGAAGGATTGAATTTAAGGAAAAAGATAAAAATTCTTCTTCAAATGCTTTAATTTTAAAAAAATAAGATTGAATTTTTTGAAATTTATTTAGTTTGATTTTTAAGCGTTCTGGTGATTTTACTGTCACACACCTTCCAAATTGCTTTAAATAATTTATTTTTATCACAATCAAAAATGAATGTTACAGTTACAACTAATGAAATTGCTAATGTTATAGGTGTTTCAAGAACAACAATAATTTGACATTTAAAATATATGGATGACATAAAATATATTTTTTAAAGTAAGAATGGCTATTGTAAAAGTATTAAAAAATAGAATCGATTTTTACTGCTTAGGTTAACACTTAAGCATTTTTTTCTATAAAATTGATATAAATTTTGGTATACTGTAATCAATGAGGTTGATAAAATGCAGGATTTATTCTTAACTAATTATACGGATAAAACATTTTTAGATAAAATTAAAGAATCATTTAATAGATGTAATACTTTTTCATTATCAGTAAGCTTTATTAAAAAAGCAGGACTTATATTTATAGAGCGCGAAATAGAAGAAGCCTTAGATTGAGGTGTAATTGGTAAAATAATTACATCAACATATCAAAACTTTACAGATATAGCATCACTTAATACATTTATTAAATGGATGAATAAATATCCTAATTTTACATGTCATATTGATTTTAATTCTATTGGAGATAATGGCTTTCATTCAAAAGGATATTTATTTGAATATAATGATTCATATGAATTTACAGTAGGGTCTTCTAATATAACAAGATTTGCATTGTTAAAGAATATTGAATGGAATGTATCATTAGTATCTAAAGAAGAAATAGCTTCAATAAATGCTGCATATAATGAATTTAATAATTTATGGAATAAAATAAAATTATTAAATAATGATATTATTAAAAAAAGTTGTTGAATATCAAATCCCTCTTACAGCAAAAAGAGTTGATTTTCTAATTGCTGGTAAGGATGATAAGAATGATAACAATGTTGTTGTTATCGAGCTAAAGCAATGGGAAAATTGTACACCTACGCAAAGCCCTGATGTTGTAAAGGCCTTTACTAGTGGTGCAGAAAGAGCTGTTGCTCATCCATCCTATCAAGCATATTCCTATGCTAAAATTATTGAAAACTTTAATGAGGATGTCTACAAGGAAAAAATAAGCCTTAAGCCTTGCTGCTACCTACACAATTTTAGAGAAGAAAATAGAGCAAATGTTGATAATAATCTATATCATGACGCAATTAGCCTTGCACCTGTCTTTTTAGCAAGGGATATGGATAAGCTTCGTAGCTATATTAAAGGTTACATTAAGAAAAAGGATGATTGCGACCTTTTAATGAAAATTGAAAATGGTAAGCTTAAGCCGGCTAAGGCCTTACAGGATAGTCTTGCATCAATGCTTAAGGGGAATAAGGAATTCTATTTAATTGATGAGCAAAAGGTTGCCTATGAAACAGTAAGAAGATTAATTGATAAATCTTTAAGAGAAATTGATAGTGCTACTGATATTAATAAAAAATATACGATCATTATCCAATGTGGACTTGGTATTGGAGTACCAGTCATTATTGGGTAAAAAAATGATTTTGAACTACAAGTACAAAAATTCATATTTAATGTATTTCAGATAGTATTATAGTTTTTTACATGCTATAATGAAGATGGAAATAATGATTGATTAGCTAACTCTTATCGTAATAAGAGATGCATTTGCTAATTCTTGAAAAAGAATTACTGAAAATCAGTTAACAATGTATGTGGCAAACAGTTAAATTATTATTATTATTTCCAAATATAAACGAAAGGATGGGCTTTAAATTAATTAACAATATCTTCAAGAGGAGGAAAATATGAAGATTAATAAACAAAACGCTATGAAGCTATGGCGTAGTAGATATGGTGATGATAATGATGTTTGTGATTATGCAGGTCGCCCTATGTTCTTTTTAGATTATAACAATAGGGAATCTAAATATGGTTGGAATATTGATCATATATTGCCTCAAGATAGAAATGGTGCTGATGATACTGAAAATTTAATTATTTGCAATATTAAAACGAATGATGAAAAAGCAAATAAAACAACATTTGAAGCTAATAATAAAAAATTTCAAGTAAAGAAAATTGATGGTAATTATGAAATATGTAATCATTTTAGCAATCCAGAAATTTATGAAGATCCAAAGCTATGGTATGATTTTTATAATGAAGAGGAAGAAATTGATTTTGCAAATAGGGAGATTCATTTTGATGATTTTCAAAATGAAAAAAGCAAATATGGATGGGATATTTGCCTTATAAATGCACAAGTGGGACCTATAGAAGGTAATTTAACTATTGCTAATATAGAAACAATTAAAGAAAAAAACAATAAAAATTCTTTTACAGCTAATGGATATAAATTTCAAATTCATAAGGATGATAATGGTAATTATACATTATTTAGTCCTGATATTATAGCTGATAAATTTGATATTGATGCTATCTTGAAATTTATAAATGCAAAAGAGAAAAAGATTTTTATGGCTTATACTATTATTGATTTAGGTAATGCAAAAAAATATAGACGCGATGATTTTGATTTCATTTTAATGAAAACTGCAAAACTGATTCAAGGATTAGTTATTGATATGAAAAATTTTATTAGGACTGAAATTAATGAAAAGAATATTGTTGTTTATTTTGATTGTGAATATCAACATGATACTAGAAAAGTAATAGAATTTAATATTTTGTTAAACACTTATAAAATAATGTTTGAAAATAAGCACAAAATATCAATAGATATTGCATCTGATTTGATTGAGGTGCCTGAAAATTATAAATTCATGACACTAGATAAGCTGATTGAGTGTAGTAATTCAATAGAATGCTTAGTCAAATGCTTAAACACTCAAAGATATTCAACTATGTATATAGGTGAATGTATGAAGGAAAATTTAGATATTAAGCAATATAAAATGAGTGATTATAAAAACTTTTATGATAAGCTTGGAATAAATTATCAAGTATATGAATGTGATTACACTTTAAATGGCTTATATGAAGAAGTAAAAAAGATTTGTTAATTAATGAATAGTCTATCCTTAGAAAGGATGGATAATGGAAAATGAAAGAATTAAATTCGCAGATGCTTTATATGATGCAATAAATAAATCTGGTTATTCATATGAAGAAGTAGCATTTATGATTAATCTTAAATCTTCTAGAGAGATTTATAATTATGTTAATGGCATAAAGTGGCCATCAGCAGTGCGAATGCTTAAATTAATTGAATTATTTAAATTAGATATTAATAGCATACTTAATTAAAAGAAATTGAGGAGCTATTAAATCTAATAGTTCCTCAAAACAGAAAAGAGGAATGATATATTTGAGTTTTTTAAGTAAGTTATTTGGCAAAGTTAGATATAAAACAATTTCTAAATTGCTATATAAAGTTGGAAAATACAATGTTACAAAACATTGTGTAGATGATATGAACAAAAGAAAAATAACAAAAGGCGAAGTTCATATTAATCTTATTTCTAAACCTATTCAAGTTACAAAAGTTAAATATGATGATTTTGGAAGACCATCATATAGGAGAAGTAGTAAAAATAAAATTACTACTGCTATTAATCCTTTAAATAATAATGTGACATCTGTTAATAGACTTCACACAAAAACTTATAATTAAATAATGAAAGGAAAGAAGTAAAATGGAGAAATATTCAAAAAAAACAGAAAACTTTATTAATAACTATGTTCTATCAAAATTAGGTTATGATTCAATTTCCGATGAAAATATTGCAGAAATTGTTGATTATATTATCGATAATTATGAGGTTCCACTTGCTCAAGCAAAAGAAGCTGGTGAAAAAATTGATGAAGAAATGCTAGAATTAGCTTCATCAGTAGTAACAGAAATTACTTCTAGAACTGATTGGTAATTCATAATTATATATTCTGAAAATAGTAATAATGTTGAAGGAATATTAAGTTATTATTAATTTAATATTATAAAAGAATATAAAAATGGTGTTCGAGTAGGAAATGTTCCGGGACACACAAATAATAAAAAGCAATCAGGAATAAATCAGTCTTGGTTTCCAAGAAATTGGAACAGAAGAAAAATTAAACAAGCTGGACAAGTTGTTTCAAGAGGTGAAAAAAACTTGATGGTCAGGTTAAAGTTGGATATTATGAAAATGTAAATGTTGGAATTATAAGATCAAATGGCGTAATTGCAACAATATTTCCAATGAATATTCAAAAAATAGGAAAGGAAAAATTATAGATGAACGTAAGCAAGTTAAAAGAACTAATAAAAGAAAGGGCACAAATAGATGCTCAAAATGATATTTTAACTGAAAGAAGCCAAAATGATCAATATAATATATTATCTTTAAATCTTTCTGATACAATTGATTTTTTAAATAATTGTTCTTCTGAAGAATTATATTGGGTATCTGAATTATTTGAAAGATTAAGTGAGCATTTTAAGTCTCAAAAATTAATAGAATGTATGGAAAAAAATGAAAAAAGAACAGGTATAGATTGCTCCATTAATATTGAATATGCTAAGGCAGCATTGAATTATTAATGGTAGAGATAAAATTAAAAATGATGAGCAAATTAAAGTTGGATATTATGAAAATGTTAACGTTGGTGTTATAAGAACAAACGGAAATGTGGCAACAATATTTCCAATGAATATTCAAAAAAATGGGAAAGGAAAAATTATAGATGAACGTAAAAAAAATAAAGGAACTAATTCAAGAAAGAGATGAAATGGATCCTCAAAATGATGTTTTAGCAGATCAAAATCAAGAGCAATTATTGGAAATCTTTAAAGAGAATTTAACCGAAAGTATGAATTTTTTAGATTCATGCTCAGCAAATGAATTTTATTGGATATCAGAATTGTTTGATGATTTAAGCGAATATTTTCAATCGCAAAAATTAATTGAATGTATGGAAAGAAATGCAATGAGAACTGGTGTTGACTGTGCTATTGACATTGAATATGCTAAGAAAGCATTAAAACAAAGTTAAATTTATATCAAAAAACAGGTTAGAGATTATAACTCAAATTTGAGCTTTATTCTCTAACCGTTTATTTTTACCAATCATTACCTTCATCTTCAGGTATAATGCTATAATGCTTTTTATGCCATTCCATTTTCTTCATCCTTCATTTTCTTACCCGTAACTAAAGAAGTATTGCCATTTTCTAATAATAAATCTCTATAAACTAATTCAAAATTTTCTTCTTTAAGCATTGATTTCATACCAATTAAATTAATTACATAAGCTAAATGAGTTGTAAGAACATGATCAGTTATTTGAAAAGTAATAGCTTTATTTCTATTCTTATCCTTATCAATATAAAAATCAAGATGCTCACGCTCATTTAATAAAAAGTCTTTCTAATTTAGAAAAGTATTTGAATAATAACTCTCTTAAAAATTTAAGTAAAGCATCATTGGGAACCCAAAGCGTTGCATATTTGGATATGTTATTTGATTTGGAAGAAACAATTCTTGTTTTAGACCAACAATATAGATAACGATTATATCAGTAATTATTTGGTGCCAAATATAAAAGAAAAAAAGAAAATAAAACAATTAATATTTGTGACTCATAATCCTTCTGTTGCAGTTTATGGTGATGCTTTTAATTATATTTATGTTGAGAATAATGGGACTATCAATTATAAAAATTATCTTATTGAAAAGTCAGAAGATAAAGAAAGACTAATAAAAATTTTAGAGGGTGGAAAGAAGAGTTTCGCAAATAGAAATCATAAATTTGGCGATATAATTGGAGAAGAAGAAAATGGAAATTAAAATAGTAAAAGAAGAAAACAGTATTTCAATTAAAAATATTGATGCAAATATAGAAACATATAATTTTGTTAACGGAATAAATTTTAGTGAATTAGTTAAATTTTTGTTAAATAAAAATTTGGCAGAAAAAGTTGAAATTAAAGATATGATTGATGAGAAAAATGAAGCTGAAATTAATTTGATAAAGATAATAAACGAAATTGTAAATGAGTATAATAGTAAAGTTGACGAATATACTACATTTATTAATGGCGTAAATTAATCAAAATAAAATATATTTTGGTGCTGTGTAGTTTTTTATTCGCGGGTATTAATTAGACTCTTAATTCTTTACTCACTGTTGCAAGGTGCTGGAAAATCGGTGGTTGCTATTCAGCTTTTATGTGATTTAATTCAAAAGGGTAGATTGGCTAATTATGTAACGAAAAATTCGTTTGAGCAGGTTGGCTGTATTCATACATCTCAGGGTCTTGAATTTGATTATTGTGGTGTAATCATTGGTAAGGATTTATTTTATCAGGATGGAGTTAAGACTGATTTCATGCAAAGAGCTAAGGGTGATAAATCAATAAAAGGAATTAAAACAACTAAGAATTATGACTTAGCTGATAAAATTATTAGAAATACCTACAAAACCTTATTATCAAGAGGTCAAAAGGGCTGCTGTGTTTATTGTGAGGATAAGGCCTTGCTTGAGTATATGTCTAAAATGATTAATAAGGAGATCATTAAGTAAAATGGATAGATTAGATAAAACGTTACAAAGAATAGATAAATTTAATTTAGATAGAGATTGGAATCAATTCCATTCCCCTGAAAATTTATCTAAATCAATTTCAATAGAAGCAGCTGAGCTTTTAGAATGCTTCCAATGGGATGAAAATAATTATGATTTAGAGGCGGTTAAGGAAGAGCTTGCCGATGTGATGAATTATTGTCTTCAAATGGCTCTAGTATTAAAGCTTGATCCTATTGAAATAATAAATAAAAAGATTGATAAAAATGAAAAGAAGTACCCAGTTGAAAAGGTAAAGGGAGTTTCAACTAAATATAATAAGCTCTAAGAGAAATGATTTAAAATCATTTCCTAATAAAAGCCACATAGCTTTTTAAAAAAGTTTCTAAGTTTGAAGCTTTCAAATTCTTTTAAAACATGTTTTTATGCCTCGTTATTTTTCTATGCAGCTTCTATTAGGATTAGTATTTTTCTTTTAGTTAAATCCATTAAAATTGCACCAAGCGGAGCAGTAACTAAAATAGCAATTACACTGGCAGCTAGAACCAACTGACCACATTCTAGGCCCTCACTTAAAGCAATGGCTCCAATTGAGGCCTGAACTGTAGCTTTAGGAAGATAGGATACAATAAAGAAAATTATTTCCTTAAGCTTATATTTCTTACCAATAAGGCTTAAGAAAACACCAATTGATCTAAAGGCTAGACCAATTAAAATGAGAAGGAGAATGCTTAAGCCTTCAATTGAAAATACTAAATTTAATTTAACTCTAGTACCTACAAGGACAAATAGTAGTATTTCAAAGGCACTCCATAAATGATTATAGGAGCCTTTAATTTCTTTTAAATCATCCATTTTAGTAGAAATTACAATACTCATAATAATAATTGCAAGTAAGGATGAAATACTAATATAAGCCTTTAAATATGCCTCAAGCCAAACTAATAGGAATGATACACCTAGCATAATAATTACCTTAATAGTTGAGCTTGTATTTAGAAGCTTAAATAAATAAATTAGACCAATACCAAAAATAAGTCCAAGAAGAATTCCTAAAAGAATACTTGATGGAATTTGTAGAAGTGATATAAAATTAAATTTACTTGTCCTTAAGGCATTTAAGCAAGCGTAAAATAAGATAATTACATAAATATCATCACAAGAGGCTCCCGCCATGATGATTTTAGGAATATCTCCACCTTGCTTATTTTCTATCATTGTAAGCATTCTTGGTACAACAATAGCTGGTGATACCGCACCTAGTACACATCCTAAAAGAAGAGCCTCAAGATAGGAAATATTAAGGAGTAAGGGTCCAAAAATAGTAATGCCTATTATTTCAAAGCTCGCTGGTAAAAAGCACATAAGAATTGCAGGACGTCCAATTTTAATTAGAGTTTTAAAATCAAGGGCTAGACCTGATCTTGTTAAAATAATAATTAAAGCAATTTGCCTCAAATAATCTGATATTTGCTCAAGGCTTGGATCAATAATATTAAGGAGACTACTACCAAATAAGATTCCCATTAATAAATAAAAAATTATTTTGGGAATTTTTATTTTTTCAAATAAAATTCCCCCAATTATCCCTACGAAAAAGATTAAAAATAAGCTTAAAAACATAACAATCATTCCCTTCATAAAAAAAAGCTGATAACTCCATAGTAAAAAAACTATAGACGTCATCAGCATAATAGCGGTTTTGTTAAATAACAAGGAAGAACATCATTTCCTAAATATTTACTTATTATAATTTTAGCATTTAAAATAATTTATTACAAGCAGTATTAGAAATTTTAATTAAAAGACTTTAAAGTCTTAATATTTTTAATAAAAATTGTTGATAAATCAACAAAAAGTGCTATAATTTAGAAAAAAGGTTAGGTGTTAAAATGGATAATCGCTTTGAATGCTTTTCAAGCTATATATCATCAATATATAAAAATATTCAAAGGCTTAAGGAGTTTAAAATAAAGGAATATGGACTAAAATCAATTCACGTCATGTGCCTATTTTATTTAAGACATTATGAAAATGTTACAAATTCAATGCTTGTAAAGCTTACTAATGAGGATAAGGGGGCTATTTCAAGGGCCTTAGCATATTTAGCTGAAAATGGATATATTTCTTGTGACAAGAAATATAAATCAGCTATTTTGTTGCTAGAAAAGGGAAAAGAGGTAGCTGAATACATTGATTCTGAAAGTGATAATGCTGTTTCATTTGCTGGAAATGCTTATAATGAAGAGGAAAGAAAATTGTTTTATGATATGCTAAAAACAATTAGTGAAAATTTGAACATTTACATAGAGAAATTGGAGAAATAAAATGAATATATTATTTAAAATTTATTGTCGTACTTATCAGCTATGCTTTAAGCTAGCGTTGCCGATATTACCATATCGTGATCCTAAAATTATTGATAAAATATCTAACATTAAGGATGTAATTAAAGAAAATAAGAAGCAAAAGCCTATAATTGTAACTGATAAAACAATAAGTAAGCTTGGCTTAGCCAATGATTTATTTAAAAGCCTTGATGAGGCTAATATTAGCTATGTTGTTTATGATAATGTTGTAGCGAACCCTACAACCGATAATGTTAATGAAGCTCTAAGCCTTTATAAAAATAGTGGCTGTGACTCGATTATCGCCTTTGGAGGAGGATCACCCATTGACTGTGCTAAGGCCTTAGGTGCCTTAGTGGTAAATCCTAAAAAGGATTTATCTAAGCTTAAAGGAATATTACATGTTAGAAAGAAGATTCCAATGCTAATTGCTTGCCCAAGCACGGCAGGTACTGGCAGCGAAACGACACTTGCCGCGGTTATCGTTGATTCTAAGACAAGACATAAATATGCAATTAATGATTTTCCTTTGATTCCAAGATATGCTTGCTTAGATGAATCAGTTTGTATGACTCTTCCTGATGCTGTAGTAGCTCAAACGGGAATGGACGCTTTAACTCACGCGATTGAATCCTATATTGGAAGAAGTGGTAATAAAAAGACAAGAGAAGATGCCCTTGAGGCTATTAAGCTTATTTTTGATAATCTTTTAGTATCCTATAAGGATAAAACAAGAGAATCAAGAAAAAATATGCTTATTGCCTCTCATAAAGCAGGAAGATCCTTTTCTAAGGCCTATGTTGGCTATGTTCATGCTTTAGCTCATGCCCTTGGTGGTAAATATAATACTGCTCATGGTCTTGCCAATGCTGTTATTCTACCAATCGTTTTAAGAGAATATGGTAGAAGTATCTATAAGAAAATGAAAAGGATAGCAATTTATTTAGGCTACGCTACAAAATCAACTGATGCTAAGGAAGCCTGCAATCTTATAATTAATAAGATTGAGGAATATAATAGGATTTTAAATATTCCAGTTCATTTAAAGGAAATCAAGGATGAAGATATTAAAATGATGGTAGATTATGCCTACCATGAGGCCAATCCTCTTTATCCTGTTCCAGTCCTTTGGTCTAAGAAGAAATTAGCCCAAATGTATAAGAAAATAGGTGAAGAAAGTGCAAAATAATATTGATGAGCTTATAAATAATCATTATGCCTTTTTTAAAACTAAAAGGACCCTTGATTATAAATATAGAATTTTATATTTAAAAAAATTATATAAAGAAATCAAAAATAATATTGATTTAATTAATGAAGGCCTATATAAGGATTTAGGTAAAAGCCCAAGTGAAGCCTATATGTGCGAAACGGGCCTTGTGCTTAGTGAAATTACTTATATGCTAAAGCATATTAAGAAATTTTCTAGGCCAAGAAGGGTTAGAACTCCTCTTGCTCAATATATTTCTAAAAGCTTTGAGCTTGCAAGCCCATATGGAGTTGTTTTAGTAATGAGTCCTTGGAATTATCCTTTTTTACTAAGCCTAGATCCAATTGTTGAGGCTGTAGCGGCTGGTAATGTTGTTTTACTTAAAACCAGTGAGTATTCACCTAATATTAATAAGGTTGTAAAAAGAATTATTGAAAATGTTTTTCCTAAGGAGTATGTATCATGTGTTTTTGGAGGATATGAAGAAAATTCTTTATTACTTCAAAAGAAATTTGACTATATTTTCTTTACGGGAAGTAAAAAGGTTGGAAATATAGTTTACCAAAGTGCTTCAAAATCAAATACTCCTGTAACGCTTGAGCTTGGTGGTAAAAGCCCTTGTGTAATTGATGCTAAATGTAATTTAAAGCTAGCAGCTAAAAGAATTGTCTTTGGTAAGCTTCTTAACCTAGGACAAACCTGTGTTGCACCAGATTATTTTTTCGTACATAAGAGTATTAAAAATAAATTTATTGATTTAGTTATTAAAGAAATTAAAAGACAATTTGGTGATAATCCAATTGAAAATGCAAGCTATGGAAAAATTATTAATTTAAATCATTTTAGAAGAATTAATAATTTAATTGATAAATCAAAGGTAATTTATGGTGGAAATATTGATGAATCAAGGCTTAAAATAGGACCAACAATAATGGATTATGTATCATTTGATGATAAGGTAATGAAGGAAGAAATCTTTGGACCAATTTTTCCTATAATTGAATATGAAAGCCTTGATGAGGTAATAGGCAAGATAAATGAAGGAGATACACCTCTTGCATGCTATATTTATTCTTCAAATAAAAGAAATATTAACAAGCTTGTAACGGAAGCTGAATTTGGGGGTGGATGTATCAATGACTGTATCATTCACCTTGCATCAAGCTATTTACGCTTTGGTGGCTTCAAGGAAAGTGGAATAGGATCATATCATGGCTTTAATGGCTTCCAAACCTTCAGTCATTATAAGAGTATTGTCGATAAAAAAACTATTATTGATCTTCCTATGCGATATCAGCCATATAAGAAGCTTAATGATAAGCTTGTAAGGTTCTTTTTAAAATAATATTTAACTAAAAGGATTTAAAAAATCATTTTTATTATTTAACAAAATATTAAATTAAATCTTTTTAATAGCTTAGATTCTAAATATTATAGATTTGGTACAACAAAGGATGTGGTTGATTTACCCAAAGCATAATCAATTCAAAAGCAAATTGCTTATGGTGAGTATATAAAAAGCTCAAAAATTGCAATCAATGATATAAGAAATAATAGAAAACAAACTAGAAGAAACATTTTATTTAAGAGATAATCCTTTTGCTTTTGATATAGCTTAAGGATTTTTTACTCTCAATGATTTTCTTTTGAGTAGTTATTTTATTATCAATGAGTTTTAATAACTTAATGTTTCTTAAATCATCATTAATAGGCAATTTGACCTTTATATTTGATATTTTTGCCAAAGAAAGATTTGGTTGAGCACCAATTGACTTTGATCCATTTATCATATTTTTTATAATCTTAGATTGCAAATAATAACTAATATAGTTTACATATTATTGCTTCTTTAAGCGAATTATTGCAAGTGCTTGGTTTGTATTTGCAGGCAATATTTTTTATCTACAACATACATATTGCCTAAAGCACCGACAATTGAAAACAATATATCATTTTCCATCAAGATACTACGTTTTAAATATCCTGTATGTTCAGCAAAACTAATATGAGCTAATTTAGTTAGATTAATATTAGATAAATCACTAATAGATTCGATTTTAATAAAATTAATTTCTTAAGTTGTAAAATTTTTAGGAGTGGTCCCTTTTGTAATCAACTCACATATTTCCGATAGTTTTACTTTTCTCAAATCAAGAGCATTTTTTCTAAATAATCTTAAATCATTTAAATAAATAATTTAATTATTACAATGTATTTGGGCTATTTTGAATGTTAAATTAATGAAAGAAATAAAATTTAAAGAAGTTCCCGAAGCTTGGAAGAAGGAAAAAAAATGTATGATAAGCTATCAACATACTCAGCATATTGTTTATTATGTGAAAACCATTTGATACCAGCATTTTGAGAAGTATACGATATTACTGAGAAATTAGTACAACAATATATTCTAAATGAATTTAATAATGGGTTAAATGAAAAAACAATTAAAGATATTTTGATTGTTTTAAAAATGATTTTAAGGTTTGGAGTGAAAAACAATATGATTGATTTTTATCAAATTGATATAAAATTTCTACTAATCATGAAAAGAAAAACATTGGAGTTTTATCTAGAGATAATCAAAGAAAATTGATGGATTATGCTCATGAAAATTTTACTTTTAAAAATTTAGGTATATATATATTTGCTTATGTACGGGAATGAGAATTGGAAAACTTTGGGCTTTAGGGTAGCAAGATATAGATATGGAAGAAGGGTAATTAAGGTGAGACATACAATTTCAAAGGGTATATATTACTGATGGAGACGATAAGAAATATAATAAATTAATTTTGGATACTCCCAAAACAAAAGAGTCAATTAGAGATATTCCCTTATCTTCGGATTTGGTTAAATTTTTTATTCCTATTAGTAGTAAATAAGGAATATTATATTTTAACTAATGAAAAAAATCCAGTTTCTTATAAAAGGGCTAAAGAAGAACTAGCAAAAGCTATTTCAAATATA
>OIZF01001243.1_pt1 | contig 15379 bp, 16 predicted proteins | sample 1588471 | NCBI WGS metagenome assembly OIZF01 (sample SAMN03283279) | human gut metagenome | biome: human-associated habitat; material: feces | host: Homo sapiens | place: Peru | collected 2012
CCCTTTGGACTTCAACCAAGTGAAGCAGCAAAATTAGTATTAATTATTTTTACTTCAAAGTACTTAACTAAAAATGAACGAGATATTAAAAATATTAAACGGGGTGTTTTACCGATTTTGGGAATAACTTTTTTAGTATTTGGTCTTATTATGTTACAACCTGATTTTGGGACAGGTGTCATCATTGTTATGAGTATTATTGGATTATTATTTATAGCAGGTGTTGACTTAAAATTTTTTATGGGATTAGGTGCTATTGGAGCATTAGGTGTAGTGGGATTAATTTTAGTGGCACCTTATCGTTTACAGCGAATACTATCTTTTTTAAACCCTTGGAGTGATCCATTGGGAAGTGGATTTCAAATTATTCAAAGTTTATACGCTATAGGACCAGGAGGACTATTTGGATATGGATTCTTAAATTCAAGACAAAAACATTTTTATCTACCAGAGCCTCAAACTGATTTTATCTTTTCTATTATTAGTGAAGAATTTGGATTTATGGGGGTAGTAATTGTAGTCAGTTTATTTCTAACTATTATCATCAGAGGATTTCGAATTGCTAGAAATACAAATGATAAATTTTCTAAATATTTAGCTTTTGGTATCATCTTTGAATTAGCCTTTCAAGCAATTTTAAATTTAATGGTAGTAGTAGGATTAATTCCTGTAACAGGAGTAACATTACCATTCTTATCTTACGGAGGATCTAGTTTGTTAATTACCTTATGTGGAATGGGAATTGTTTTAAATATTAGTAGATATCAAAGGTAAGTAATTTTTTGATTATATTAATCACAAAAAGAGAATTAATAAAATTTTCCTTAATTTGAATGATAGATATGAATTTAGAAAAGATTACAACATTTTTAGGTTTGATTTTTTCATTACAACATTTAAAATATGAATAGTGGTAAATGACTAAATTATTTGGAGGTTAAAATTGAAAAAAGAATTACGGAGGTATTTATGCAGTTCTTATCAAAGTTATAAATATAATATTTTTAAATTAGGTAAGATGACTGTAGAAAATTTATAAATATGGTATAATGTACATTGGAAGTGATAATATGTCTAATACAAAAAAAGCAATTTTGATTGTAATATTTCTAGTATCTATAATTGCTTTATTTTTTGTTTATAATGATGATTTCTTATATTCTAATCAAATTATTAAAATAACAAAAATCGACACAGTTAACGAAGAAACATCTCAAAATTCATTAGGATTAGAAGAAAAATACTATACAAGAAAGATAACGGGCATAATAACCAATGGTAAGCAAAAAGGAAATAAAAAAACCATTTCATACAGTGAGTCTTATTCATCGATTGTTACAGACAAATATAAAGTTAATGACAAAATAATATTAGATTCAAGTAATATCGAATTAAAAAGAGATTTTTATTTAACTTTAATGATTGTCATATTTTTAAATTTACTTTATATAGTTGGTTTTTATAAAGGATTGTTGTCTGTGTTAAGTGTTGCTTTGAATTTAATAATTTTTTATATTGGTTTATCCTTATATTTTAAAGGTATTAATTTATTATTTTTATGTGTAATAGAAATGTTTATTTTTTCTATTATTTCTTTGATATTAGCCAGTGGTTTTAACAAGAAAACCTTATCAGCAATCATTTCTGTAATTATATCAACATTAGTAATGCTTATTACAATTGTGATTATTATAAATTTTACTGGTTATAAAGGGATAAATTTCAATGAATTATCATTTTTGACTGTTCCTATTGAAGATATTATATTGCCAGAACTATTAATCGGATCTACGGGGGCAATCATGGATGTGGCAATCACAATTTCATCTTCTATATCGGAACTTATTCAGAAAGACAATAATATATCTGTTAAAAATTTGAAAAAATCTGCTAGAGAAATAGGAAAAGATATAATGAGTACGATGAGTAATGTTTTATTTTTTACTTATTTATGTTCAGGACTTCCTATTTTTGTGTTAGCATTACGTAATGGATTTTCAATGTATAATTATATTTCAACTAATTTTACATTAGAATTAACCAGATTCTTGATTGGTAGCATTGGAATTGTTTTAACTATTCCAGTATCAGCACATACATCAATTAAATTGATGAAAAGAGGTGCAAAATGAATATAATATTAATTATTTTATTATTTTTATTAATGATTTATATTGATATAAAAAGAGGAATAAAATTGTTTTTATCTATATTATTTAATTTTATTATTTTAATGATTATTTTTTACTTAATTGCTATTGGATTAAACCCTATAATTTGTTCTTTAATAGGCTGTTTTATAATAAGTTATATAATATTATATTATGTAAATGAAAGAAATATAAAAACAGAATCTAGTTTGAAATCAGTTATTATCGTTCTAATTATATTATCATTTCTCATATTTTTTGTAACGAAAATATCAAGAATCGCTGGTTTTGGATACGAATCGTATGAAGAGATAAATATGTTTTCTTATGATGTAAAAATAGATTTTACTAACATTGCAATTTCTATGATATTAATTAGTTTAATTGGAGCAACGGTTGATTCTTCAATAGCAATTTCATCTGCATTATATGAGGTTTATGATAATAATAAAAACTTGTCAAAAAAAGATTTATTTTTATCAGGAATGAACATAGGAAGAGATATATTATGCACAACAAATAATACTTTGATGTTTGCCTTTTTAGGTGAATTCATGACATTATTGATCTGGTTTTATAAAGGAGATTATTCATTTTTAGAAATTATAAATGCAAAGACGTTTGTTTCAGAAATGATTAAAATATTATTTAGTGCAGTAGGCTGTATTATAGTTATACCTATAACTGCATATATTACAACGGAAACACTAAAAAAAGATAGCGAAAATAATTAAGTTAATTTAAAATTATCATATAATTTCATGTGGTAATTTTTTTTGAAATTATTGAAAATGAAAAAGATTTTCGAATTCTATTGAACAAAATTGAAAAATGATGTGAAATGAAAATGTTTTTCATATTGGAAGAAGTGATAAAGAATATGTCTAGAAATGAAACTTATAAAACACGACAAAAAGAACTGATTTTAGATGTAATTAAGAATTTTAAAAACGATTTTACTATAAAAGAAATTTATGAAAAGTTAAATCAAAATGTTGGTCTAACAACAATTTATAGAACAGTTTCAAAACTAGTAGAAGAAGGTAAAATAAAAAAATCAATAGATTATAATAATGTTGTTCACTATCAATATTTAGATGAATGTCAATGTGATAATCATTTTTATCTAAAATGTGATAAATGTGGTTCTATTACTCATGTTGATTGTGATTGTATAAATGATTTTACAAATCATGTTTTAAAAAATCATTCATTTAAAGTTGATAATGTAAATATAATAATAAAAGGTATCTGTAAGAAATGTAGCAAATAATAGGAGGCGAAATTTATGAAAAGCAAAAATATTAATAAATTAATTGTTATTTCATTATTAGTATCAGTAATACTAAATTTTTGCTTTCTTTTAAAAGAGTATAATCATGATTGTACTCATACGCCTGATTGTCCTATTTGTGTTTTAATACATCAAGCAGAAGATAATTTAAAAGGTTTAGGATTAGGATTTAGTTCATTAATCGTATTTTCATTTTTTCTATACAATTTTGAAGTACAAAAAACATCAAAAAAAATATTTTATAAAAAAGATTTAACCTTAGTAGAATTAAAGGTTCAATTAAATAATTGATATTCATCTTTTACTTTAAATAAATAGTGAAAGATGGAGAAAAAAATGAAAAAAATAAGTAAACTATTATTAATTTTCGTTGTGTCTATTTTTGGAATTGTAAGTTTAACTGGATGCAACAAAAAACAAGAAACTCAAGATAAACTTACAATAGTATCAACTAATTTTCCTGGTTATGATTTTGCTAGAGCAATAACTATGGATAATACAAATGTTAAAGTAAAAATGTTATTAAAACCTGGTGCAGAATCACACACATTTGAACCAACACCAGAAGATATTAAAACTATTAAAAATAGTGATATATTTATTTATGTTGGAGGCGACTCTGATGAATGGGTCGATGACATTTTAAATGATATAGATACAGATAAAACTAAAATTATTAAGTTGATAGATTTAGTAGATGCTAAAGAAGAAGTTACAACCGAGGGCATGGAAATTGATGAGGAAGAAGAATCTGAAGAAGAAGCCGAACTAGATGAACATGTATGGACTAGCCCTAAAAATGCTATTGAAATAATTAATAAATTAAAAAAAGAAATAATCAATATAGATAATGATGAAAAAAGCAATTTAGAAAGTAATGCTAATCACTATGTTAATGAATTAAATGATTTGGATACTGAATTTAAAAGTATTGTAAAAACTGCTAAAAGAAAAGAAATCATAGTTGGAGATAGATTTCCTTTTCGTTATTTTGCTGATGAATATGGTTTGTCTTATTATGCAGCTTTCCCAGGTTGTTCAGAACAAACAGAAGCAAGTGCTAAAACAATTAGTTTCCTTGCAAATAAGGTTAAAGAAGATAAAATACCTGTTGTTCTTAAAACAGAATTATCTAGTGGCAATATTGCAAATACCATTGCAAAAGAAACTAATACAAAAGTTTTAGAATTTAATTCTGCCCATAATATTTCTCAAAGTGATTTTGACGCTGGCATAACTTATGTTGATATTATGACGAAGAATGCTGAAGTTTTAAAGGAAACATTAAATTAATGAATATAATAAATATTAATAACCTTTCTCTTGGGTATAATAATATTCCTGTTATTCAAAACTTAAATGTTAAAATTAATGATGGTGATTTTGTTTGCATCGTTGGTAGTAACGGTGCAGGCAAATCAACTTTAATTAAAGGAATTCTAGGATTATTAAAGCCAATTTCTGGTTCAATAGAATTAAATAATATTAAAAAAAACTTTATAGGTTATATGCCCCAAGAAACTAAGGTTGACTCAAATTTTCCAGCGTCAGTTTATGAGATTGTTTTATCTGGAACTTTAAATAAAGTTGGATTAAAACCATCTTATTCAAAAGAGTTAAAAAAACTAGCAGATGATAATTTAAAATTATTAGATATTTATAGTTTAAAAGATAAATGCTTTAATGAATTATCAGGTGGACAAAGACAAAGAGTGTTACTCGCAAGAAGTTTATGTTCTACAAGTAAAATATTAATTTTAGATGAACCGTCAAATAATTTAGATTATAATTCTAAAAAAAATTTATATAAGATATTACAATATTTAAATGAAGAAAAAACGATGACTATAATTATGGTTACGCATGATTTAGATCATAATAATTTAATTGGTAATAAAATTCTATCTTTACAAAAAGGCAATTATTTTTATGGAAATACAAATGATTTTGTAAAGAAGGTGCATCATGAATAGTATTTTAGAAATGTTTTCATATTCATTTATGACAAGAGCCTTTATCGTTGGAATTTTAATATCTATATGTGCATCATTAGTAGGAATATCACTAGTTTTAAAACGAAATTCAATGATTGGTGATGGCTTATCTCATGTTGGGTTTGGAGCATTCGCCATAGCAACAGTTTTAAATTTTGCTCCTTTAGAATTTGCGCTACCAATAGTTATTATCTCTTCATTTTTGATTTTAAGATTAAATGAAAATAGTAAAATTCATGGGGATAGTGCTATTGCAATTCTCTCATCTAGTTCTCTTGCTATTTGAACATTCGTAATTTCTATAACTAAAGGTGTTAATACAGATATAAATAATTATTTATTTGGTAGTATATTATCAATAAGTAATAATGATTTAATACTTAGTATTATATTATCTATAATTGTCATTATTTTATATCTTCTTTGTTACAATCAAATTTTTTCCTTAACATTTGATGAAACTTTTACAAAATCTATCGGTGTAAAAACTGAAGTTTATAATATTATTTTTGCTTGTCTATGTTCAGTTGTTGTAGTTTTAGGAATGAGATTAATGGGTTCACTACTAATATCAAGTTTAATAATATTTCCAACTATATCTGCTATGCAAATTGCCAAAAATTTTAAAGGTGTAGTTATATTAGCAGTTATTGTTTCTTTAATAAACTTTGTTGTTGGATTAACTTTATCTTACTTTCTTTCAACTCCAACAGGAGCTACAATTGTTATTTTTAATTTAGTAACACTTATAATACTTAAAATTTTTAATTTAATAAGGAGAAATAAAATATGGAATTAGTGAAAAATATAGCAATTATTTTTATGTCTATCTTCTTTGAATCTCTTCCTTTTTTACTTCTTGGTTCTTTAATATCTTCTATTATAGAAAGATATGTTTCTAATGAAACAATGGCAAAACTAATTCCTAAAAACATCGTTTTAGGATCGTTTATGGGAATATTTTTAGGCTTTTTTTTACCAGCGTGTGATTGTGCTGTTATTCCTGTTTCTAAAAGGCTTATCAAGAAAAAAGTATCTCTTAATGTAGCAATTTCTTTTATGCTTGCTTCTCCAATAATAAATCCTGTTGTCCTTTTATCAACTTATTCTGCCTTTTATAAAACTAATCCACAAATTTTTTGGTTAAGATTAATATTAGGAATAGTGATTGCATTTGTTGTTGGTATTATAATGGGAATATTATCTAAAAGGGATGTTACTATAAACAATAATGATGATGACCATTGTTGTTGCTGTCATCATGAACACCACCATAGTCATACATGTGAATGTCATCATGATCATGATGAAGAAATAGATGAAGACTTTAGGGATTTAATCGAAGATGATAGCGATATTTCTGAAGAAGAAATAGAATCTAAGTTAGAAAAACATTGTTTTAAAAATGATATATTATTTATCTTTAGACATACTGCTTACGATATGTTTGAAGTAATAAAATATTTAATGTTTGGAGCAATTATTGCTAGTCTTGTTCAAATACTATTGCCAAGAAATATTTTATCAATGTTTAATGAAAATAAAGTTTTAGCAATTATAACTTTAATGCTCTTTGCTTACTTAATATCACTTTGTTCAACATCCGATTCATTTGTTGGTAAGTCACTTCTTAACTCATTTGGAACTGCTCCAATTATGGGTTATTTACTCCTAGGACCTATGATAGATATTAAAAATACCATTGTATTATTTGGTAATTACAAGAAAAGTTTTGTAGTCACTTTAATTTCATTGATATTTATCACAATATTTGTAGTATGTCTATTTTTAGGAGGTGTATTATGAAAAAGCATTTTTTAGGAATAGTTTGCTTTGCATATACTTTCTTGATTTTATATGTAAAGTTTAGCAATAATTTAAAAAATTATTTAGCACCACAAATGCAAAAATATATATTGTTGTCTGTTCCAATTTGTTTTTAATTGGTTTAGTAATGTGTTTTAATAATCACATACATTATAAATTTAAGTTTAGTGATTTAGTTTTATTACTTCCAATAATCATGATAATATGTGCAGGTAATGGTAGATTATCTACAAGTTTGGCAAATAATAGAAATAATTTTAGTAATACTTCTAAACAAAAGGTATCGTCAGTAACTAAGGATAATAATAAAACAGATGATAAAAAAGAAAACAATTCAGAAGAAACAAAAGAAGAATATTTAGGAACTACTAAACCTGAGGAAGAAACAGCAAATGAGATAGTTCAGGAACAAACACCAACATATGATTTTTCTAGTATCGACTATGATGTTGTCGATGCTAGTTATTCTATGCTAGCTGCAATTTTGTCATATCCAGAAGAAAATGGTTATGATTCTGATAAATTTGTTGGTAAAAAAATTAAAGTTAGAGGTTTTGCTGTAAGAAAAGGACTTCCTTATCTACCAAGTGGATATTTCGCTATTGGTAAATATATTATAAGTTGTTGTGCAGCTGATGCTGGATTTGGTGGATTTTATGCCAAATATGATTTATCTAAAGTAAAAGAAAATACTTGGTATGAGATAGAAGGCATTTTAGAAAAAACTCAAGATACCGAGGGATATAATATTCTTGCAATAAAAGTTATTAATATTAATGAAATCGATGGTAATAAAGAAGAACAATATGCGTACCCATGTTATTCTTATGATGATGGTTCTTGCTCTATAATGGATAAATATGATTTAGGAAATTAAAAGGATTTATGAGATCAACTTAATTGTTGGTCTTTTTATTATACAAAAGGGGAGGAATGCTATTGAATAAAATAGAAAAAATATTAAAACTCACTAATATCGAGATAAATGAAAGTATTAACAATATAAAGTTTTAATAGCAATTTAAAAGTTGGAGTAGTACAGAAAAAGGAAATAAAGATGATATAACTGATGTTTGAAAAGAAACTATTGATGTTAACAAAAGCATGTACGAAACATAAGAAAAAAAAATTGAAAATTGTTATGAATTAGACATGTTAAGATGGTTTAGAAAATGTGTATTAGATTTAGAAGAAAACGATATTAATAATAAAAAAAATATTGTCTTTAATGTAAATTAATAGAGTCAATATAAACATAAACTTACCTATATTGGGTAAGTTTTATCATATATAGCCATTTTTTGACAAATATGGCATTTTGTGCTAAAATACGTGCTAAATTAAAGGCATTGGTTGGATATCAGGGGGAATTTGCATGGAACATAGTAATTTTGAATATAAAAAATTATTAGAACTTAAAAAAATGTCTATGCAAGAGTTATCTGCATATTATAGAAAATTACGTAGTTATGAATATGATATTAATAAACCACTAGAAACAAGTAAAATAAAAAAAAGAATTTATTTCTTAACTAAATTGATATTAAAGATAGACCGATTATTAAGTGGCAGAAATTTAATTTTATTTGATGACAAAAGGTCTGACAATATTTCTGCTGGTAAAGTATATGCATCTAGTCATGTAGGAAGATATGATATTGAGTCTGCCATGGAGGCTATTAATGAACAAGTATACTTTGTTATGGGTGATCCAGAGGAAACATATAGAAATCTTGAGGGTTTTTTCTTAGATAAGATAAGTGGAAGGATCTGTATGGATACGGGATATAATATAAGTAATGTATTTAAAAAGTTTAAAAAAGGTCAAACTTTAACTTTGCAAGAATTAGAGCTTTATGAAGAATACAAAATGGATAGACATATTTGTGATGTAACATGTACTAAGAGAATTGCTGATAAGGATAATATATTAATTTATCCTGAAGGGGCATGGAATGTAACTCCAAGATTAACACAAACTTTATTTCCTGGTGCTGCAAGAATAGCTGTAAACGGTAATGGAGTAATTATTCCAATTGGTATTGTAAGAAATAAAAAGACATATATAGTAAATATTGGTAGTGAAATTAATTTGACTGGAGCATGTGAATCAGACATCAAAGATATCACAAAAAGTTTAAAAGAAAACATGAATTCATTAGTTGGCGAAATTATATTTAGCAGTAAAGAAATTATTTCTAGAGATTCGCTCAAAGATTCATATCAAAATGAATTAGATTTTATAAATGATATAATGTCTGAATCTGTAAATGGTTATACACTAGATGTAATAGAAAAAACTAGATATTATGATCTGGATTACCCAGAAAATGTATTCGGAAAACAATATATAAAAAAGATTTAAAAAATGCGCTTTTTTTGTTAAAATTTAAATAGAGGTGTGATTATAATGAGTGGAATATGGTTACCTTGCGGTTCACTAGTACTTGCGATTTATCTTGTAGTATTATTTTTTTTAAGAGAATCAGCTGATAATTATGAAACCAAAATATATAGAAAATTAATTGTTATTAATTTAATTTATTCTATATTTGCTGTCATTATTTATTTATTTGCTATGCTTGTTGGAAACTTATTATTTACTGGAATATTGCAATCATTTTATTTGGTAACGATGGATTTGATGCTATTGTTTTTGTTGAAATATGTTATAGGATTAAATAATTTTGATAAAAAAATAATTAAAAAAATGAATATATTATTTAATGTAATTACTTCTATAGTTATATTTTTTATATTGGCATTACCTATGGATACTATTATAATAGGTGATGCTGTGGATTTAAATGGGCCAGCATATTATGCTGCCATGGTTGAAGTAATATTATATATGTTTTTAATAATTGTTTTTTGTATATTATTCTATGTTAGAAGTAAAGAAGAGAAAAATAAATTATTACCATTTATAATTCTATTTGTTTTTTTTATAATTGCTTTGCTTCTTCGTAAATATTATCCAGAAATAATTACTGAAACATTTATTTTTACTTTGAGTTACTTAGTAATGTTTCATACAATAGAAAACCCTGATTTGAAACTATTGAGACAAATGGAACTTGCAAAAGATCAAGCAGAAAAAGCCAATAGAGCAAAATCGGATTTCTTATCATCTATGTCGCATGAGATAAGAACACCTTTAAATGCAATAGTAGGATTATCAGAAGATAATTTATCATTTAAAAATCAATTACCTTCTGATGTTGTAGAAAATTCAGAAGATATTATAAGTGCATCACAAACATTACTTGAAATAGTAGGTAATATATTAGATATAAACAAAATAGAGGCTAATAAGATGGAAATAGTAGAAGTTCCTTATAATTTTAAAGAAGATATTGAAAACTTAGCTAAAATAGATGCAACAAGAATAGGCGAAAAACCAATTGATTTTAAAGTTAGTATTGCTGAAGATATTCCGTATGAATTAATTGGCGATAAAACTCATATAAAAGAAATAGTAAATAATTTACTTACTAATGCTATCAAATATACAGACAAAGGAGCAATTGAATTGTCAGTTAAATGTATAAATCAAAAAGACATTTGTAATTTAATAATAAGTGTTAAAGATACAGGAAAAGGAATTAAAGCAGAAAACATAAATAAATTGTTTACTAAATTTGAAAGATTAGATACTGAAATGAATTCGACAACAGAAGGTACTGGATTAGGACTTGCTATCACGAAAGCACTTGTTGAAATGATGGGTGGTAAAATTAATGTTCAATCTAAGTTTGGACAAGGTTCAATATTTATAGCTCAAATTCCTCAAAAGATTAGTAAATTGTCTGGTCCTATTCAAGTGGCAGCACAACCAAAGAATAATACACAAGATTTATCAAGTGTATTTGAAAATAAAAAAATATTAATTGTAGATGATAATAAATTAAATATTAAAGTAGCTAAAAAAGCACTTCAAGATTTTAATTTTGAAATTGATGAATGTTATGATGGTCAGGAATGTTTAGATAAAGTTGTTAATGGAAATGAATATGATTTAATCCTAATGGATATAATGATGCCAAATATGAGTGGCGAGAGTGCAATAACAAAACTAAAAGAAAAAACAAATTTTAATATTCCAACAATAGCTTTAACTGCTGATGCTGTTGCAGGTGCTGAGGAAAAATATAAAAGTGAAGGATTTGCAGATTATATTGCAAAACCGTTTAAAAAAGAACAAATTCAAGAAAAACTAGAAACTATATTTTTAAACTCAAATGTATCAAAAGATGTAGAAAAGTTAGTTAATACTGTTGAATCAAATAACAATGATACGGAAGAAATAATTTTTGATATAGAGCAGTCTGATAATATAGGTTCTAATGAAGAAAACAATAATGAATTAGATAGTCAATTAGTCAGTGCTTTATCAGATATGTCTATGCCTTTAAATAAAATAGATATTAAAGATAAAGTATTGGAAGATGTACATGTGATTGGTGAAAACAAAGAAGATGAAATTTGAAATAATTTAGATGAGATTGAATGCTCATCTTTTTTGTAAAACAATGTTAATTTAATACTCTCTGTTTTTAATATTCTTTTCAATAGATGGAACTTCATGAGATAAGTTGAATATGGTAAAAAGAAAAATTTAATTCAAAAAAGATTTGCTATTTTTAAAGTGAGGTATTATTACACAGTAAAGTATTGTGCATTTTACATTGTATAACAATTAAAGAAGATAAAGATATAATAGAAAGATTATCAGATGATGATAATAAAAGCGTTGAATCATCAATACAAAGTCATAAAATAATAATTGATTCATTTTCCAAATTCAACCATTTAAAAATATATAAACATTATGTGGAATGGAAATTGTTTTAAATATTTCAAAACATCAAAGGTAATTCAAACATTCTTCTTTCTTTATTGCATTTTTTTCTCTTAACTGTTACAATAATTTTGGAAAGAAGGAGTTATTTTGAAAATAGAAAATATTTTATGGGGAATTTTGTTAATTATTTTAGGGGTAATATTTGGATTAAATGCTTTAGAAATTACCAACATTGATATATTTTTTAGTGGATGGTGGACTTTATTTATTATAGTACCTTGTTTTATTGGACTTTTTAAAGAATCTGATAAGACTGGCAATATTATAGGAATTTTATTAGGAATTGTCTTATTATTGTGTTGCCAAGATATCTTAAGTTTTGAGATTGTTTGGAAATTAATGATACCTGCCATTCTAATTATTATTGGTTGTTCATTAATTTTTAAAGATATTATTCATCGAAATATAAAAGAAAAAATTAAAACTTTAAAAAATACGAAAGATTCTTATTGTGCTACCTTTGGTAGTCAAAATGTAAGTTTTGACAAAGAAGAATTTAAAGGATGCGAATTAAATGCTATATTTGGTGAAATGATTTTAGATTTAAGAGAAGCAGAAATTAAAAATGATGTTGTAATTACTTCTAGCAGTGTATTTGGTGAAGTCAAAATTTATGTTCCTTCAAACATCAAAGTAAAAGTTAAATCGACTCCTATATTTGGTGAAGTAAAAAATAAATGTAAAAATATAAATAATGAAGGAGCTTTTACAATGTATATTGATGCTACTTGTATTTTTGGTGGAGCTGAAATTAAATGACACAATTTCAAAAAATCATTAAATATGTGGCAATTTCCTTTGCTTTTTTCTTAATTTTTAGTGTTTTTTCTTTTGTTGTACTTATTTTTTCTTCTATTGCTACAATTTCTGAAGAAGAATCAACTGAAATTTCACAAGTATTTCAAAATGATTATTATCAATTTAATATTTAATTGAAAAATTTAAATTAGAAAAAAATGAATAAAAAGATACAACATATAATTATTAATGGTGTTGGTAATAAAAATATGAAAAAATAAACGAAATGTTTATTTTTTACGTTTTATTCAAAAAGATGTTATAATAGTGAGGCATCAAAAAGGGGGAATATTTTTTGGAATTAAAAAAAGCCGGAATTTTAACTTTAACAAGAGATGAATTTATTAGTTTTTTCTTTGATGTTACCTATAAAAAAGATGAAATATATGATGATATGTATTGGAATATGAGAAGTTATTTAAAAGAAGAAGATAAAAACTTTTGGGATAGTTTATTAAACTATTATGATTGGTCTGAAATTACCAAATCAACTTTGTTTTCATCGCAAACAGTTTCATTGAATAGTATTATAGAAAATAATAGTTATTTAGAAAAACAAAATTATGAAAGAATGAAAAAGTTAATTTTGAATTCTAAAATGAGATACTATACTGATAATATACAATATTTAGTAACGTCACTAAAAGAAAAAATATGATTTTATTAATCTTTCTAGTATTATTTATTATATAGATCATTATAAAAAATTGTTACCACAATTACCTTTGGTTGAAAGCAATGGAATATCTCTAACTTATTTATATGAAGTAAAGGAAGAATTAAAATTTAGTTATCCAGAGTGTGATATTATGCCTTTTGAAAATTGTAAAGAAGGCGTTATGATTTATAAAAAAATAAAATAATTTCTTGTATTGAAACATTAAATATGGTATAACCTATAATAGGTGATAGAATGTCAGATAAAGTAAATTTTTCAATAGATGAGTTAAGTGATCAAACAAAAGCAATTTTAAAAGAGGCTGTTTTGGCTATGAAAGTCGAAAAAAAAGATGATTCTTTTTTAAATTCAGATTTAAGTAGATTGGAAGAAAAATTACAAAATTTAAAAGATAAATATGAACAAGATTTAGATGATTATAACAAACATAAAATTTCTTCTCAAGATTTTGAAAAAATTAGCAAAAAATATGAATATGATTCTACAGAACTTCTTTTAGAAATTACAACAAGAAAAAAAGAAATCAAAGAAAAAAATAATTTATGTCAACGTTTAAATTGTCTTCTTTGGCTTTTAGCTTTTCCTAAAGATTCTAATTTAATTCAAGTAAAAGGATTGGATGGAAGTACCAAATTGGCCAAATTAGAAGATGTTTATCAAAGTTTTTTAAATACTGTGTTGGAAGGAACGAAAGAAAAGTTAAAATTTAATCAAGATATTATTCGTTTGAAACTAAAATTTAATAAAAATAAAGAGTGTTTGGTAGATCAAAGACATAAATTTTATATATCAAGAAGTGATGAAACGAAATTGACTAATGAATTGTATTCTATAGGTAATCAAATGCATAATGTAATTAAAGATAGCAATTTTATTCATACTTTAGACTATAGAACAATTAAAGTAGGAGATTTTATTAGTCCAGATAGTGAATATGTTTATGAAAATATTTTTAGAAATTCCGATATAAAGAAATATGGCATATAAAAAAACATTTCAATTTGAAATGTTTTTTATGTTGTTATAAAATTTTGCAAAAGTAACATACATATAAGGAATTAATATGAAATATAAAATTCCAAAAGATAGTAATCCAAGGAAAATCCAACCAATAAAACTAATTTGTAACTTAAAAAAATCAAATTTATGACCTTGCATGATTCTTTTACTTTCTTTGATAGCTTGAACAGGTTTTAAATTTGGGTTATCTAACATAATATAATAAGTCATAGAATAACTATAGAGTGCAATAATACCGGGAATAACGAATAGAAGAGACCATAAGATAGTGAAAATAGTAATTAAAATAGTTGTTACTATATATGGTACAAAATAGTTTGTTTTACTCCATAATTCTTTAATTTCAACATCTTCATCACGAGAAATTTTTAAAAAATAACTAAAATATCCAAATGTAAAAATAGAAGAAATAATAAATGTTCCAATTTCTTTATAAAAAATTTGACTATTTCCATAGATAAAAAATAAATTGCAACACTTTCCAATAATATAATTCGTTAAAAAAGAAATGATAGATAAAATTAAAATAATAGCAATAGAATCTCCATATTTTCCTGTTAAACTTTCTTTTGCTTCGCTTTTTAAATTTTTGATTGACATAAAATACCTCCTATTTATATTATACCAAAGAAATAAATAATAGACTGAAATAAAATAATACTTTTTTTTGTTTTTAAATTTTGATATAATGAAAAAGAAGGTAAGTGATGGTATGAAAAAAGGATTTACATTAGTAGAATTATTGGCGGTAAT
>OIZF01001245.1_pt1 | contig 15360 bp, 9 predicted proteins | sample 1588471 | NCBI WGS metagenome assembly OIZF01 (sample SAMN03283279) | human gut metagenome | biome: human-associated habitat; material: feces | host: Homo sapiens | place: Peru | collected 2012
GTTATTTGCATAAGGAAATGCAGATTGTTAAAAACACAACAATATTATTTGAGCCTCAGAAACACGATAGACATCGACCCGAAGTATGGCTCATTACCTTATCTCTTCCTACAATTCACGGTTTCAGCCAGTCTGTACGAGTTTGTAATGCTTGACGAAATCAGCATTACCGACCAGTGTGAGAACGATATGGCAGTGAAGACCATCATCCTTCCCCCATCAGCTAAGAAGGGTGATAACGTCGAGGTGAAAGTGAAAGTCGAGAACCGTGGCTTGCTGGAGGCCAACGGATACAAGGTGAAACTGTATGCCGACGGCAAACTTCAGGACACCAAGGTGGCCGAAACCGCCCTTGCATATATGGACGAAGCCGTCCATACATTCAGTTATCCAGCAGCCATCACCATGGAGAACAGCTCTGTGGAACTGAAAGCGGAAGTGGAATACGAAGGCGACATGAAGCCGGAGAACAATACGAAGACCACCACGCTGACCTTTAAGGTATCTGACAAGCAGAAACCGGAGAGCGCATCTGTCACTGACAACAACAACGGCACATACACCGTAAGCTGGACATCACCCGCCGATGCACGCAAGGTGGTTACGGACAGCTTTGAAGAGTACGACTCATGGTCGCAGGACAAGTTCGGCGAATGGACAGCGAAATTCAGTGAGGAGAAGACCAAGACCGGAAATATCTTCACCTATCCTTATCCAGGCGAGGGCGACCCGTTCGCATTCATACTGATGGAACCGCTTGACTACTGGATTGACTCTGAGACTATGGGCAACTTCCCATGCCTCAAGCCCCACAGCGGCAACAAATACCTTGCAGCATTCTACAGTTTCGCCAATGGCGACTACATTGATGCAAACGACTGGCTCATAAGCCCCGCTCTGTCAGGTTACAAGCAGACCGTCTCCTTCTGGGTGAACAATCTGGTTTCGCCGGGCGTATATAACCTTGAAACCTTCGACGTGCTCTACTCTACAATGGGCACAGACTTTAAGGATTTCATCAAGTTGGGCGAAACCTACGACATAGAGTCTGGCGAGTGGCAAGAAATCAACGTAGAACTGCCAGAAGGCGCCAAGTATTTCGCCATCCACCGCAAGACAAGAGAAGACGACGCTATGATATTCCTCGTTGACGACGTTACATACGAAAAGGGAACAGAAGTCATTACTGGCTACAATATCTACCGCGACGACCAGCTGATAAAGACAATGGAAGCCGACCAGACGGAGTTTACCGACGAAACGGGAGAGGCTGGCAAGAAATACACCTACGCCATCACGGCACTTTACGCCAACGGCGAGTCTGAGCCGACCATCGCAGTTCCTACAGTTATCAACACAATACAAGGCATTGAGACTGTCAATCATGCAACAGCATACACAGTCTACACTCTCGACGGCCAACTGATTGGCAAGAGAATGAAGTCGCTCAATGGTCTGAAGCCTGGCATCTACGTCATCAACGACCGCAAGGTGATCATCAAGTAATAGCATAACTCCGTAAGGAGACATCATTTCATAACTGGGGGCAACGCTCTTGAAGCCGTATCATCACGACATCAAGGACGTTGCCCCCTTTATTTGTCACATTCCTCGTCAAAAAGCCACGTTTCATCGGAATTTCATACCTATTATAAGGTATTTTATCATCATTTTCGTGAAAATGGAAAAGACTGATTTGCACAGTGTTTATAATATACATATTTTTGCAAGCGATAAATATCATAACATAACACCGCCTGTTTGTGGAATATGTAATATACAAGTAGTTCTGCCGATGGGTTAAAAATAATAATCTTATGCAAAAACAAAAACCAATTATGACCATTGGAGTAACAGCATCAATGTTGTTGTTGTCACTCGGCGCCAACGCCCAAACCACAGAATTAGGGCTTAAAGGTAACAAGTCTTCATACGAGATGCTCGCTCCTATGAAGCTTACACCAGCAGAGCGCAAGGCTAAGTTGGCTGAGTCTATCGCCAAGCATCCGCTTTTGCACAAGAGACTCGTGCCGCAAACAGCAAAGCGTGACAGCCTCGTGCGTCTTAACCGCAACATTGAGGCAGGCATCAAGACCAAGCAAGCACCATCCCTTCCTATATTAAGAGCCAATGACGAGAAAGCCAAGACTCTATGGGGTAATGTGCTTTTTGATAATAGCTGGGGTGCTGAGACTCCAGAGTACGGTATGTACTCATTCAGTACCGAAACTCCCATTAAGGTAAAGAAGCAATTCCTGGACGACTTCTTCCGTGCCACCGGTGCAGGTGCATGGATTGAGGACGACCTCTATTTCGTAATGTACCAGAACTTCTGGGGCGTGGATGTGATCTACCTCTATCATTACGACACCAAGACTTGGGAGAAGAAGCTGGAAAAGCGCCTTGAGAATTATTCGCTCGTTGCCATCGAGACAGCCGTGGCTAACGACGGAACTGTCTACGGATGTTTCCTTGACGCTGACGGTACGTATAATGAGCTTGGCGTTGTGGACTATGCCACCGAGTCAAGAACCACTATCGGACGACTCAGACACAGTTACGTGGCAATGGGTATCACCAGCGACAATGTTCTGTATGGCATTGCGGAAGATGGCAACCTCTATAAGATTGACACCCAAACAGCTGAAGAAGTAGTGGTCGGTTCCACTGGCAAGCAACTCACCAAGGCTGACGGCAGCTACTTCTATCAGAGCGGCGAAATAGACCAGACCACCAATACTTTCTATTGGGACTGCGTTGACAACAACCAGCAGTCAACCCTCTATACAGTAAACCTCACCACTGGTCAGCTGACAGAGGTTGGACAATTCGCTAACAACAACATTATCTCGCTCCTTACCATTCCTAAGGCAAAGGCTGCCGACAACGCTCCTGCTGCTGTTGAGCAGATTGACTTCGACTTCGCTGGTGGTTCGCTGACAGGCAACATCTGCTTCACCGCACCTACAAAGCAGTTTGACGGCAACAACCTTACAGACAGTAAGCTCACCTACACCATCCTTAACGGTAAAGAAGAAATAGCAACTGGCGAGACCACTCCTGGAGCAAAGGTATCGCAGCAGGTGACACTTAATAAGGGATATAACACCATCACCGTTATTGTCAGCAACGCCAACGGCCCGAGCCCGAAGTACGCAAGCCGTTACTACGCTGGCTTTGACACTCCGAAGCCCGTGGGCAACGCTCAGGCATCCGTAAATGCCAACACCGGCAAGGCTACTGTCACATGGGAAGCACCAGCCGGTGGCCAGAACGACGGCTACCTCGGCGAACTCACCTACGACATCAAGCGTTATCCGGAAGGCAAAGTGGTTAAGACAGGCTATGTGGGAACCACCTTTGAAGAAACACTTCCTGAGGGAGAGACTACAGTCTATGGTTATGGCATCACGCCAAGCAACAACGGCACTAAGGGCGACGAAATCGTCACCAACTACATAGCCTACGGTGACCCCATCACTCCGCCTTTCTACAACGGCTTCGACGCTAAGTACGACTTGGCTTATTTCAACGTCATGGATGCAGACAATGATGGCATCACATGGTCTCTCAAAGAGGCTGACATGTTCAATGGTTACGACGGTTACGCCCAAATACTTCGTGGAGAGGAGAAGCACAGCTTCAACGACTGGCTGATCACACCCGCACTCAAGGTAAAGGCCAACCACAAGTATAACATCTCTTTCCGACTCTCAGGACTATACAAGTACTATGAGGAGCAGTTCGAGGTGAAATACGGCTCAGCACCCACTGTGGAAGGTATGAATAAGACTCTGATGCCGCAGACCACCATCAAGCGTTCCGATTTTGAGGCTGTTACGCTCACTCTCGAGGCAGACAAGGATGAGGTTATATACCTCGGATTCCATGCACTCTCAGTACTGGGAGAAGCCATGGGCGTAAAGATTGACGACATCAATGTCACGGCAGGTGTGGACAATCTCGCTCCTGACCAGGTGACGGAACTCAATGTGGAAGCCGACCCGCAGGGAACTCTCTCCACAAAAATCAGCTTCACAGCTCCGACAAAGACCCTCAACGGCAATACTCTTGACAATATCACCGGTTTCCAGCTCCGTCGCACGGGTAAGGTAGTGGCAGAGATTCCTGCTGCAGCTCCTGGCGCTAAGGTGGAATACACAGACAACACACCGGTCAATGGTGTCAACGTATACAGCGTGGCAGCCGTAAACGAGAAGGGCGCAAGCTTCTATTGCTCACCTGTGGCAGTATACGTAGGCGAAGATAGCCCCACTACTCCGGTAAAGGCTAACACCGAGACAAATGCCAACTCAGTACGTTTTAACTGGAATGCTCCAGAGAAGGGCATACACGGTGGCTATCTCAACCCCGAGAAGCTCACCTATACGCTCGCCGAATCTGACGGTTCTGACTATAAACCTACATACACTCCTGTGGGAAACACAGTAGGCAAGACATACTTCGACCTCGACGTCAATCCTAATGACGGAGCGGAGCAGACCGTAAAGACACTCTTCATCAACGCAGCCAACGATTACGGCAGCAGTGCGTACATACCATTGCCTTCATACATCCAGGGCAAGCCTTACGACATCCCGTTCTCTGCCAGCGTAAAGAACTATATGTTCTACGGCATCCTCTGGGCAGCATGGGGAACCGGCAAGTCAGACTTCGAGCTTTCAGAAAGCTCCGTTGACAACGACGGCGGTTGCTTCTATCTTATGCCGGTGAACGACGACGACATCTCGTACCTCGGTTCAGGCAAGATCAGTCTCGGTGGCGCCACAGCTCCCAAGCTGATGTTCCATCACAAGGCAGCAGAAGGCAGCAAGGCTAAGATTACAGTAGAGGTGGAGACTCCTGACGGCGTCAAGCATGAGGCAGGCGTGATTGACTACGCCAACCTGCAGGGAGGCGACTGGAGCGCATCCGGCATCGACCTCAGTCCGTGGGCTAACGAGCCGTTCATCACCTTCGACTTCGCCGTACAGGGCAAGAGCTATGAGGAGATATACATCGACCGCCTCTTCGTTCGCGACACACAGACTGACGACCTCAACGCCGAAATCGAAACACCGAAGACAGTATTGAAGGGCGGCGTGGCTAACGTGAAGGTAAGAGTGAACAACTTCGGCGAGAACCCCGCCAAGAACTTCAAGGTGAAACTCTATGCCAACGACAAGCTCGTCGAAACCAAGAAGATTACTGAGACACTAACAGCTTACGGCTTCACAGACGTCGACTTCGCATACCAGAGCAACAAGCTCGACCAGAACGACGACGTGGAACTGAAGGCTGAGATAGACTACGCTTACGACCTCTTCGAGGACGATAACGTGGTTTCTTCAAAGATCAAGTTCGCCACCAGCGAGAAGCCGAGACCCGAAAGTGTAAGCACCAACAAGACCGCTGAAGGCATCAACGTATCTTGGACTCCTGCTGTCACATCTACGGAGACCGTTACCGAGAGCTTCGAGGAGGGCACATCTTGGAGCCAGGACAATTTCGGAGCCTTTAAGTCAGAGGCTGTCAACTCAGGTACAACGGGTGGTATATTCGATAAATATAAGTTCCCGAACCAGGGTTCCAACTACGGCTTCATGCTCTTCGAGCCTGCCAACGGATGGCTCACGGAAGCACAGCTCAATCAGGTGCCCGACTTCAAGGCACATGAGGGCAACAAGTATCTGGCTGCCATCTATCGCGTGGACGCAGAAGGATATGACATGGCTCAGAACAACTGGCTCTACAGTCCGGAACTCTCAGGCGACAATCAGGAGGTAAGCTTCTGGGTGAAGAACTATAAGGACAGCGAAAACACCCATGAGGAGAACTTCAACGTATACTACTCCACCACCGACAACAAACGCGAGTCGTTCACGAAGCTTGGCGATACCTATAGCATAACGAGCGGTGCTTGGCAGCAGATAAAGGTGCAGTTGCCGGCAGGAGCAAGATACTTCGCCATCAACCACAACACACCGACATGGAACAATCCGTTCTTCTTCATGATTGACGACATCACGTACAGCTATGGTGCCGGTGAGGTGGTAAGCTACAACATCTACCGTGACAACAAGCTTATCGGCAACGTAGGAGCTGACGTTCGCAACTTCGTCGACAAGGAAATTAAGCAGGACGACGCCAACAGTCACTTGTACGGCGTAACGGCAGTCTACGCTGCTGAAGAGTCAGAGGCAACACTCGCTCAGATTCTGACCTCAGTGGACGGCATCTCTGCCGACAGCAACCAGACATTCGACGTCTACACAACGGACGGCATCTGCGTGGCAAAGGGCGTGAAGAACCTCAACCTGCTCAAGAAGGGAGTCTACGTAGTTAACGGCAAGAAGATTGCAGTGAAGTAAAAAAAACTGGAATGTGAAACCAACAAACGAAAACCATGAACAAAAGTTATAATATGGTTTTGGCTACAATGTGCTTGGCATTACTTATGCCAAGCGCACTGAACGCCAAGCCCCGAACCCTACAGCAGAAGATGCTGGCAGCCACGGCAGCTTTCAGTAAGGGACAGTTGTCGAAGATGATGAAGGCTAAGAAAGCGCCGATGAAGCAGCTCAAGGCTGCAGACGATTACACAGTCTTCGGATACGACAACGGCGGATTTGCCATCATCGCCAATGACGACCTTGTTCCTGCCGTGCTCGGCTATTCGGAGAGCAGCTTCGACGACAAGGCAGGGAACGAGAGCTTCAAGTGGTGGCTCAGCGCAGTAAGCGAGGTGGTGAAGAAGAATGTGGAAGAAGGCAAGACCATTGCTCGCACCACAAAGCCTACCGACGGCAACTTCCCCGAAGCAGTCCCCATGCTCCTCACCACCCAGTGGGGCCAGGAGGCACCGTTCAACAACCTCTGCCCCATCGCCACTGACGGTTCTGGCAGATGTCTTACGGGATGCGCCGCCACGTCCACGGCACAGGTGTTCTATTATCATAAGGGACCCAAGAACGGTATGGGCAGCCAGACCATCTATTATCCCTACGGCATGACATCAGGCGTTGCCATCAGCGTAGACTTCGAGAAGAGCATCTACGACTGGACCAACATGATAGACGTTTACGACAAAGGCTACTCCTCTCAAGAGGCTGACGCCGTGGCTGTGCTGATGAGAGACCTTGGCGTGGCAGCCGATATGGACTACGGTTCAGCCGCACAAGGCGGTAGCGGCACGCTCCACGAAACTCTTGCCAGAGGTCTGCAGCGCTATTACGGACTGACCGACGTGAAGTATCTGGAGCGTGAGGACTATACCGAGCAGGAATGGATGAACGTCGTCTACGACCAGCTCAGCCGCAATCTGCCTATCGTCTACGGCGGATTCACAAAGCAGCGCGAGGGCCATTCCTTCGTTCTCGACGGATACGACGCAGAGGGTCTGGTGCATGTCAACTGGGGATGGAACGGTGATCAGAACGGCTATTACGACATAGCCATCCTCGACCCCGTCGGCTATAAGTTCACACAGATGCAGGAGGCTGTCATCAACATCGAGCCGACACCTGCCATCAGCCGCATCTCCGGCGAAGTAAGCGTGACGAAGCCAGGTACGCTCCGATCGCTGCTGGAAGAGGAATCGTTCTTCCATTACGAAAGTCTGAAGGTCAACGGTGACATCAATGCCACCGACATCCGCACCATCCGTGAGATGGCTGGCGTGGACGAAAACGGCGGTCGCACTCGCGGCAGACTGCAGAAGCTCGACCTTAGCAACACCAACATCCTTGCAGGATCTGACTATTATCTCATCGACAAGGGCAACAAGCTCACCATCAAGGCGGACAACACATTGCCGGACAAGCTGTTCTATGGATGCAGCATGGAAGAGATCAGCTTCCCGTCGGCAGGAATCCACAACTTCGGAAAGGGCGTATGGGCTTACTGCAACAAGCTGAGCCACGTAAGTCTCACTCCTGCCGCTGACGCCAACTTCAAGATGGACGGCAACATGATTTACAATACGGACAAGACCACACTGCTGGCTGTCACGCCTCTCGTCAGAGAAGACATCAACATCCCCGACGGAGTGAAGACCATCGACGACTATGCACTTGCCGGTTGCAGCATGGTACGCAAGATAGCCATCGGCAACGACGTCAAGAACATAGGCAGGGAAGCCTTCGGCTACTGCTGGTCAATGGAGGAGCTGAAGGTCAGACCTAAGGACATCCCGCAGCTCAGCACCGACGTCTTCGCAGCAGCCAACACCCAGACCTGCAAGCTGACAGTACGTGCAGGCAGCAAGGCTCGCTACGCTTCTTTGGCACAGTGGAAGGAATTCACGAACATCGTGGAGTTCGGCGTTACCGTCAAGGCACGCAATCTCTCACGCATCTATGGCGACGACAATCCCGAACTCACCTACACCGTCATCGGTGCAGAGCTGGAAGGAAAGCCTGAGCTGACATGCGAGGCAGACAAGACTTCTGATGCCGGACGTTACAAGATCAAGATCGGACGCGGAACCATCCAGGACGAGGACGTGGAGTTTGAGGATGGCTATCTGATCATCAAGCGTGCTCCGCTGGAAGTGATCGTGGAAGACGCCACACGTGGCAAGGGCGAAAGCAATCCTGAGTTCACTCTCCGCTACGAAGGATTCCGCAACGGCGATACGGAGAGCGTATTCAATGAGAAGCCGCAGATAACGTGTGTGGCAGACGAGAACTCACCCGAGGGCGAATACGAGATTGTGGTGGAAGGCGGCGATGCCGACAACTACGACCTCTCTTACACCAACGGCAAGCTGACCGTCACCGGCGCCACCGGCATCACAGCCGTAGAAGCAGACGCAATGCTGAACGGCAAGCCCTGCGACATCTACTCTCCCACCGGACAGCTGGTTCGCAAGCAAGCCCACTCTCTCAACGGTCTGCCGTCAGGCGTATACGTTGTGAAGGGCAAGAAGATACTCGTTAAGTAAAGTGATTTTGGTATGATACAGTAAAGCCTCTTTTGCAATCCAATAGTCATCCTATTGGAAAGCAAAAGGGGCTTTTCTGTTCATTCATATCGTTCGATACACACATTCATTTCGTTCGATACACATACTCATATCGTTCGATGTGAATGTGTATATCGAACGATATGATATGACAAACGAGGCTGTTTGACATCACATTGCGGCATTGTTTACACAACATTTATTGACGTGTAAGGTTAATATAGCTTATCAGGACAGATGTTTATGAGGCTTTTACTTAATATGATTTCGATATTTGGCGATTATTTATTAACTTTGAAGCCTAATCATAAACAGTCCTATGAGCATCAAATACGAAATACAATCAATAAAAAATTCTAAAGGTACGGGTAAGGAACAGGAGTTTGTGCGGATTTTTGAGAATCCTCCTCAAACAGACCGACAACTTGAGAGTCACATACAAGACAACTGCTCACTTACGAAAGGCGATGTGCAAGCCACGCTAATGACTTTGCGTGACAGCATGATAAATGAACTTTCGCATGGCAACCGTTTTCATATTCCAGAAATAGGCTACTTCTCGTTGGCTGTCAATCTTGATATGCCGGATGACAAGCCTATGGAAAAAGTACGTGGCGATTACATCAGAGTCCGCAACATCAAGTTTCGCCCTGACGCGGAACTGCTCAACGAAGTGAAAAGGAACGTGCGGTTTGAACGTGCCAAGTACTCGTCCAAATCAAGCCAATACACCGAAGAGGAGTTGCTGGCAAAGATTAAAGAATACCTTACGGCGAACAACTGCATTACAAGGCGCGACTTGCAACAGAATTTCGGACTGCGCCAAAGTGCAGCACTGAAATGCTTGAAGCATTTCACAGAGATTGGAATCTTAAAGAAAGAAGGCGCAAGAAACTCGCCCGTGTATTTCCTGAACAAATAATGACTTTGAAGAAACAGCACAGAATTGGTGGAGTCGTGATGTGATAATAGAAAATAAACTTGATAACTTGGATTTAGATAATGAGTAACGAAATACAATTTCTGCTTTACAATATGCCCGATGCTGACGGCAAAGTGCAAGTTGTAATAAAGGACGAAACACTCTGGTGTACGCAAAAGGCTATGGCACAACTCTTTGGTGTTGGCATTCCTGCTATAAGCAAGCATCTGAAGAATATTTTTGCAGAAGGTGAACTTGTTGCGGATTCAGTTATTTCCAAAATGGAAACAACTGCAGCTGATGGCAAGAACTACACAACGACATATTATTCTCTTGATGCCATTATTGCCGTAGGCTATCGTGTATCTTCACTAAAAGCCACTCGTTTTCGTCAATGGGCTACAAAGATACTCAATGAGTATATCAAAAAGGGCTTTGCAATGGACGATGAACGGTTGAAGCAAGGTAATGCTGTGTTTGGCAAGGATTACTTCCGTGAATTGCTTGAACGTGTGCGTTCTATCCGTACGAGTGAGCGCCGCATTTGGCAACAGATTACGGACATATATGCAGAGTGCAGCACCGACTATGACAAGAACTCTCCGACTACAAGAGATTTCTATGCTATGATACAAAACCGCTTCCACTATGCTATCACAGGACAGACTGCTGCGGAGATTATCTACTCTAAGGCTGACCATACAAAGGATCACATGGGATTGACTACCTGGAAAAATGCCCCAGATGGACGTGTTCTGAAATCAGATGTCAGCATTGCCAAGAACTATCTACAAGAGAAAGAAATCCGACAATTGGAGCGTGCTGTTACTGGTTTCTTTGATTATATCGAAGACCTCATTGAGCGTGAAAACACATTCAATATGGCGCAGTTTTCTGCAAGCGTCAATGAGTTTCTGGCTTTCCGACGATATCAAATATTGCCCGATAAAGGCAAAATTTCTGCAGCGCAAGCCAAGAAGAAAGCGGAAGAAGAATATGACATCTTCAATAAGACGCAACGCATTGACTCTGACTTCGATAAGGAGATAAGAGGATTGTTAAAATAAAATTCGGCATTTTTATTCGGTGACAGCGAATAAATGTCGGATATTGTTCAAAATAGAGAAAGCAGCTTTTTCGTACTTTAATCATTGCTTTCTCAGCATTTTATTTTATCTTTGCAAAATAAAAGTCCCTTGGAAAACGTGCATGACTTCAGGAAAAGTCCCTTGGAAAACGTGCATGACTTCAAGAAAAGTCCCTTGAAAAACGTGCGTGACTTCAGGAAAAGTCCCTTGGAAAACGTGCATAACTTCAAGAAAAGTCCCTTGAAAAACGTGCGTGACTTCAAAAAAGTCCCTTAGAAAACGTGCATAAACAAAAGCAAAATTAATCATAAATCATTAGCAGCCAAATGTTTAAACGAAAGATCGAGGAATACCTCAAAGAATGGAAGAGTGATAAGCATAAAATGCCTCTTATCATCAAAGGATGTCGCCAATGCGGAAAGACATTCTCTGTACTCGATTTTGCTCATAATAATTATGAGCATATCGTTTATCTCGACTTTTTCCAACACCCAGAATACAAGTCTGTTTTTGATGGCGGTTTGGACATTGACAATATCTGTATGACACTTTCCACCTTGATACCAGATGCCGCTTTCGTATCGGGCAAGACCTGTATAATCTTTGACGAAATACAGGAATGTCCTCGTGCACGCACAGCCCTGAAATTCTTCAAGACAGACGGCAGATACGACGTAATAGGTACGGGATCGCTATTGGGAGTAAGTGGTTATCATACCAATGTTTCGGCAGAAGCTCCGATTCCGGTAGGTTATGAGACCATCATAGATATGTATCCAATGGATTTCGAAGAATGGCTATGGGCGAATGGCATTCAGAAAATGACCACCGATTATCTAAGTCGCTGTATGGAAGAACGTACTCCGGTGCAAGATGCCATTCACCAACGAATGCGCCAGCTATTGCTACAATATTGCATAGTTGGCGGAATGCCACGAGCTGTCAGTGTGTTTATGGAAACTCATAACATGCAAAACGTTCTACGAATGCAAAAAGCCATCATTGAGGAATACAAAGTAGATATGCTGAAGTATGCTCCACAATCTGATAAATCACGTATAAGAGAATGCTTCGAGTCTATACCACGTCAATTAAGCAAGGAAAACAAGAAATTCGCATACTCCATAGTACGACCCAACGGAAGAGGTCGTGACTATCAAGGCAGCTTGCAATGGATAGAAGATGCCGGCATTGTCCGCCGTTGCTACAATCTTTCATCTCCGGAACTTCCACTTGACGGTAATGCCATTCCAGACCAATTCAAAGTTTATATGGCAGACACAGGACTTTTCGTCAGTATGCTTGAACAAGGAACTGCTGCAGACATCCTGCAAGGCAATCTATATGGATACAAGGGAGCTATTTTCGAAAATCTGGTGGCAGATATCTTTGGTAAGATGAATCGCAAACTCTATTATTTCCGTAAGGATTCGGGATTGGAGATTGATTTTGTCACAAGATACAATGGAGAGTCCACTCTGGTGGAAGTTAAGGCAACTAACGGTAATATCAAAAGCGCCAAGACCATTCTTGCAAATCCCAATAAGTATCATGTGGCTAATGCAATCAAACTGGGTGATGTGAATGTTGGCACAGCGCCACAAACACTAATCATTCCGCTCTATATGGCTTTTCTTCTGGAAAATAAGAATTAAAGAGGAAGATATCATCATATAAAAATCAAACCATGATAAAGAAACAAGGAACGATACTTATTGTTGATGACAACCGCAATATTCTCACTACGGTGAGGATGTTGCTCGAACCTGTATTCGCCAATATCATCACTATAGCCAACCCTAACTCAATTCCTGCCAAACTCAGAGAGGAACACCCTGACGTGGTATTGCTCGACATGAACTTTTCGAGTGGCATCAATTCGGGGAACGAGGGACTCTTCTGGCTTAGAGAAATCAAGAGCCTTAGTCCGAAAACCGAGGTGGTGCTCTTCACCGCTTATGCCGACATACAGCTTGCCGTAACGGGCATCAAGGAAGGTGCAGCCGACTTCATCGTCAAGCCTTTCGACAACGGGAAGATGATCAGCACATTGACGGAGGCAAGGGACAAGAACAAGGCTGCGGACAAAGCCGCGGGCAAGCTTGGAGGAAAGAATGCTCAAGGCTTGATGTACTGGGGAAAGAGCGAGGTGATGACCGATTTGAGACACGTGGTGGAGAAGGTGGCAGCCACCGATGCCAACATCCTTATCACGGGCGAGAACGGTACGGGCAAGGAGGTATTGGCTAACGAGATTCATCGGCTGTCGGCTCGCAGCAGCAAGAAGATGCTGCCGGTGGACATGGGAGCCATTTCGGAAACCCTTTTCGAGAGCGAACTGTTCGGTCATGTGAAGGGCGCATTTACGGATGCCAAGGTGGACAAGCCGGGCAAGTTTGAGCTGGCAGACGGCAGCACCATCTTTCTGGACGAAATCGGAAACCTCTCGTATAGCCTTCAGGCAAAGCTCCTCACAGCCCTGCAACGTAGAAGCATAGTAAGAGTGGGCGGCTCAACTCAGATACCCGTGGATGTCCGACTGGTCTGCGCCACCAACCGCAATCTGCAGCAGATGGTTAACGACGGCGAATTCAGAGAGGATTTGCTTTATCGCATCAACACTATCCACCTGGAACTGCCAGCCCTCAGACAGAGAAAGGCTGACATCGTGCCGCTCGCCAACCGATTCCTTCGTCAGTATGGCGACATTTACAACAAGACTAACCTTCGCTTCTCGTATGAGGCAGAGAAGAAGCTCACCAGCCTGCCTTGGTATGGCAATATCCGAGAGCTGCAGCACGCCATCGAGAAAGCCGTGATATTGTCCGACGGCGGAATGATTGCTGCCGATGACATTGACGGCGGCAACCAGACGAGAAGGGAGAAACCATTGGAGGAGGTGCAGACGCTCGACGAGATGGAGAGTCGCATGATAGAGAAAACCATCAAGGAATGCGAGGGTAATCTGTCGGTGGTGGCAGCAAGGCTGGGCATTTCCCGTCAGACGCTTTATAATAAGATCAAGCGATATGGACTATAAACAGATTGTCATCATAGTGGTTTTGCTTGTGGCTGTAGTGGGCTACGTTCGCCTCTACCGTCACTATCGTCGCAACATCAAGAAGGTAAGGTTCCTTTTTGATGCCATTGACAATGGCGACTTCTCCTTCAGCTTTCCCACAGAAAAGAGGAACAAGGAGGACAAGATTCTGCACCAATCTCTTAACCGCATCAAGCTTTTCCTGCAGCATACAAGGGAGGAGCAAATGGAGCGGGAGAAATATTACGAGCAGATACTGAATGCGGTGGATACGGGCATAATGGTGGTGGACAGTCAGGACAACATCCTGCAGCACAACCAGGCTGCTCTCCGATTGCTCGACACCGACGTGCTCACCCACATCAATCAGGTAAGGGAGAAACTAAAGGACGAGCATCTGGCTAAGCACGAGACGCAAGCCATGCTGAAAGGCAAGCATGTGCGCATCATCGCCCTGAGCGACGTAAGCCACGAGCTTAGCAACCAAGAGGTGGACTCATGGATTAAGCTGATTCGTGTGCTGACACATGAAATAATGAATACCATCACGCCGGTAACTTCGCTCAGCGAGACTTTGCTGAAAGAACTCGATAACGAAGAGCAGAACGCAGCAGAACCGCAACCAACAGAGCAAGCCAAGCTGAAGCAAGGCTTGGAAACCATACACAAGACCGGAACCGAACTCTTAGCTTTCGTCAACAACTACCGCCGCTTCACTCATGTGCCCCAGCCTCAACCAGCTCTCTTCTATGTAGAGCCGTTCCTCGAACGTATGGCAATGCTTTGCAATCATGAAGTGGAAATAGAAGTAACGCCAAAGGACTTGTTGGCTTATGCCGACGAGAGCCTTATCTCGCACGTAGTGACAAATCTTCTGAAGAATGCAGTAGAGGCTTTCAATGACTTGCAATCCATTCCGACCACCAAACCATTCATCCGCCTCCACGCTTACACCAACGAGCAGGAATCCGTCATCATCGACGTAAGCAACAACGCCGGTCTAATCCCCGACGACATAGCCTCCCACATCTTCATTCCTTTCTTCACCACAAAGCCCGAAGGAAGCGGCATCGGTCTATCCCTCTCCCGCCAAATCATGCGAGTAAGCGGAGGCAGCCTTTCGCTTCGTCAGGACAAAGCGCAGGGCATAACCACGTTCCGCATCGTCATCCCTTAATGATACAATTGCTTTATCCAAAGTAAGCATCAATGCCAACCAAAGGTATGTTCTCCATCCATTCTTGGTCAACATACCCTTTCATTGAAATACGAAGACCCTTTAATCCAGTATTGTCTTTCACAAACTGAGATAATGAACGAGCACGAACATTCTCTTCTGCTTTTA
>OIZF01001248.1_pt1 | contig 15329 bp, 10 predicted proteins | sample 1588471 | NCBI WGS metagenome assembly OIZF01 (sample SAMN03283279) | human gut metagenome | biome: human-associated habitat; material: feces | host: Homo sapiens | place: Peru | collected 2012
TTGCCCAAATGCTGAGAGCCTCAGGCAACAGGCTCTTTTACTATACTTTTCCAAAAGATGCCACGCATTCTTACGAAATCGACTTTTTGTTGTCACGCGGCAGTAAGCTGTGCCCCATAGAGGTCAAGTCGTCTGGATACAAAACACATGCCTCGCTTGATGCTTTCTGCCAAAAATTCTCCAACAGGATAGTAAATCCGTACTTGGTTTACACCAAAGATCTGCAGAAAGATGGGCAAACACTCCTGATTCCGATTTACATGACCCCATTCTTATAAAGCAATGTTTTTTTTATTGTACCTTTGCACCGCAGTTGGGCGATAAAAACATCATCTCGTCAGCGAGAACTTGATGCTCAGGCCGAAATCCTGTGTGGTGGTAGGATAACTGCTGCTCGACAGGAGCGGGGTGTTGGTCTGACGGTCATAATAGAAACTCATGGTAAGGAGTTTGCTGAAGGTATAATCGGCAGAGAAACTCAGTTTCAGAGCATTGTTGCCGCTGCTGGCACTGCTTACCATTGAGGCAATATCACGAACGATGGCTGCCTGCTTGCGGAAACTGAAGTCAAGACGTAGATTCAGATCATGGTTGGTACCATTCTGAACCGTCTTGGTGGTCGACGCATTCTTGTTGGCTGCATTCTTGTTGCCGCCCTTCGACTTGGAACGGGAGGCCTTGGCGCCCCAGCCGAAAACATCGAAGTTGTTGATGCGGTAACCCATACCGATTACCCAGTCCTTACTCAATGCCTCGTTCAGCTGCACACTCGTCATACTGAGGTTCAACACACGGGTCTGGCGATATTCTGCCTTCACCGTCATATTATTGTTGAATGTGACATCCATACCCAATAATGGCGAGAACGACTCGTTGATACTTACCTGCGAAATGTTGAACATGCTGCTTGGAGATGGATTGCCCGTAGTGGCATCACTCACGAAGCCGAGACCGTTCATATACTCCTGGAAGGTGCTGTAACTGTTGTAGCTGCCAACTGCAAAGACGCTTTTGTAAGAGTGGTTGATGTTGACACTCTTGAAGTGCTCATTGAACCAAGGCAGACGTCCCAGTCCACTATAACGGATGGTCCAGTTTGGCAACATCCGGCTCAATGCCGGGAATACCGAAAGCGAATTGCCACCCATCGAGGTATAAGCCTTGAGGAAGGCAGGAATCATGACATCGCTGCTATACCGGTTGACCGGTGTGCGGGAAGCATCAAACTTGCCGCCAGCCAGAGCCGAACCAGCCGGATAAACGGTACCTGCATACTGAGCCTCTACCCTATCTCTGAAACCAGCCAGCGAGTTGACAAACTTCTCGAAGGTCTTACTGCGATACCCCGAATTGGCATTGCCCATTCCCTCGAAAGCCGAACCCAGCGAGATGGTAGTCATCTGGAAGGCTCCACTCTGGGTGGTTGGCGTTCCTTCATACATATACTGTATGCTCTTCTGCGTGGTCTTGGTACGTGTGGCTGAGAGATCAATCTTGAAATCCTTGACAGGCTCCAGGGTGGCACGCAGCGTAAGATTATCCGTTCTGCTGGTAGTGGCTGGTGTTGCGATACTGTCGTTGCAGAGCAGCCAGTCGTTGTTTCTAGCCTTCTCGATATAATCGTCGCCAACCATACCGAAGGCAAAGTCAAGACCCGGTGCCATCTGTCCCACCTTCTTCTGTCCGAAGGCATCACCCACACTAGGCAAGAAGCCCGGCAGGGTGAGCTGATAGCTGCTGCGATAGTTGATGCTCACATTGCGCACCATCATTGCCAGACGACTAGCCAACTGCAATCCCTTATACCATTTCTTATCATCAAGCGGTTCCTTAGCCAGTACGGAGAGTTTCACCTTCATGGCAGTATCTACCTTTGAGATGATTCTGATCTGGTTATTATCCACCTTTTTATATTTAAGCGGGAACACTTTGCCGTCTTCCGTCTTGGCATTCACAATCAGTCGCTTGGTATTCTTGCCGTGGCGTATCTTGAATGTGGTATCAGGCAGGAGGGTGATTTCCCATTCGAAGGCACGCTTGTTCTTAGGCAGCGCCTTCTTCGGATCAGCCGCCTGTTCCTTTGCTTCCTGCTTCTTTTTCTTTTTTTCCTGCTTCTTGCGCTGCATCTGTGCCCTACTCTGGGTACGGTCAAACTTATCGTTTACCTTCTTCAGGAAAGGCACATGGTTGTAGAGTTTCACCAGGTTGAAGTTTCCGTTCAATGTCAGTTCGCGCTGGGTATTGATGGTGTTACCATACGAGTTACCCTCCTCATCCTCTGTACCGCGCTCCCAAGAATAGTTGGCATTGTAAGAGGCATCGCTGTTCACCCAGTCGAAGACAGGCAGCAGATTGAGAGGCACCTTGTAGGATGTCTGGAAATTCTGACTGTAGTCGAGCGGTGCACCCCAGTGGCGGATGCTGGTCCATACGGAGTCCTTCCAGGCATGATACTGGTCGGCATAAAGATCCTTGTTGACCGGTGTATATGGTTCCTCTATCTGTGCATGGGTAGCACTCTGGAAGTTCATGTGCAGGTTCTTGGTCAGATCCCAGTTGATGGAGAACTCACGGTTCCAGAGGAACTGTTCACTGAAGGTGAGCGGCAACTTGGAGTCTACTCCGGCAGCTCCACTCATCAGGGTTTCCATATCGCGCTCCTGCAACTCGTAGTAGTCGCGCGTCATCTCGGTATTGAAGGCTATGTTCTGCGGCAGCCAGTTCAGTCCGAAACGCTTCAGTATGTCGAGCCACTTACTCTTGTTTTTCAGTCCCTTGAATGGTTCCCATGCCTTATAAACCGGGCTCCAGGAATAATCCAGGGCTCCGCGCCAGTTGTCCTTGCGCTCATACATCGTCGTTTCACCCGTTGTATACTGATGCTGATGACTGTAGGTGAATGAGAAGTTGGCTGGATCGTATGGCATCGGATGGCGCTTGGTAGCGATACCCACCCGGGCATTCGAGATGGAGAAGTTGGTCTGCGTAATCTTGGTGGCAGCGATGTTCTCGATAGAATCGCGCTCATGCTTGGAGCCGGCGGCATCGAGGGCATCCTTCAATTCCATATCAGTATCCAGCGGATTATACTTAGGAGTGGTCTTCTCCTCGGTAACACTATAATATAAAGGTATGCTCACCTTCGCCTTGTCAGGGAAGAACTTACCCATTTCGAGCGATGTGGTCACACTGTAGGCACCATAATTATCGGTGGTGCGACTTGCCACGCCATCTTCCAGACCGCCGAATCCCTCGCTGATGTATCTGCCGGTGGCATTCACGCTACCCAAATCGGAGAGTTGTACGTTCAGGTTGGCATTGGCAGCCCAACCGCCCGAATTATTATGTTCCTTGAGTCGGAGTTCGTTTATCCATACCTCACCACTCTTAATGTCAGCAGAATTGTTTCTCACACCCAGCATCATGGTCTTCACTTCGCCGAGACTCGGATTACCCACGATGGTAATCTTGTTCTGCGGATGTTCTGCATCCATCATGGAATAAGGAGCGAGATAAGAAGCCACACCCTGTGCCTTCGCCTTGTTGCGGTTTTTCTTCAATGCCGTAAAGACACTCAGCGGCACATCGAGCATATTCTCCTCAGGCCATACCGCCTTACAGTCGGCAAGCACATAGCGGTTGTAGTTGGAGCGTGGCTCGGTGAGCTTCAGTGGGATTTCATACTCGTAGTAATTGTTCTTGTAATCACTACCCAGACGGATGAAGACAGAGAGATCACCATCCTGCAGACGGGTGGTATTCTGCTCCAATGCATTGGCATGGGCAAACATCTGGATGCGCTTGTACTGGCGCAGATCAAGGGTAGAATTCCTGTAAACCGCCTTCGCCTCGCCTGTGCTCATATTCTTGACCACCAGACTCAACGCCTGCTCGTTCGCCTCAACCAACTGAGGCTGACTAGGATCCTGTTCGCGCCTGATACCCGGAGGCAAGACATAGTTGACCGGTGTCTTCTCGCCGTTCTCTTCCAGACTCACACTGCTTGCATCGAGGGTTCCGCCACTGGCTGCGCCGAGCGGCTGATCATAAGTACGCCACTTGCCCATCACGAGGTCGAAGGTACCGAAACGCAGCACGATAGGTTTCTTAAAACCGGTGAGGAACATACGCATGAAGCGGATGCTGGAGAAATCGTTGATGTTGCCCTGACGGCTCTCAAACTCATCGATAGGTATGCGGAACTGATACCAGGTAACGGTAGACTTGGTATTATCACGCCAGGTCTGGCTGTATTCACGCTTATCTACAATATGATTGTTACCTACCACGAGATCTTCCGGACGGATGCTGACACGGTACTGGAAGTATTTCTCATATTCGTTGAGCGTATAATCCTGGTTGATATCCTCGACATCCGGCGTTGACTTATAAGAAGTATCATAGCTCTCAGAACGGCTGTCGCTGTCAGGCGAGTTGCCCTGAGGATTGTTGATATACTTATATCGCTGCAAGATAGGAGCACGCATCTCATCCCAGTCGGAACCGCGGAAATAGTGGTAGTCATCACGTGCCGGATCGGCAAAGATGCTGTCGAATACCGCCTGGTTCACCTTGCCCTGAATCTGGTCGAGATAAGCACTCTTGTAGAATTCCTGCTCCTCGGCATCAGTCAGTCCGTTGAAACCCACATCCTGCAAGGCTCTGCTGCCACTGGTGGTAGCAAAGGCATAGGTCACGGTGCTCTGGGTAGGAATCTTACCCCACTGGGTATAGGTGTAGCTCTTGCTGCCATCTACCGGCATGCCACTCTCATAGAATTTCTTGCCATCACGCAGGATATCCTCACTCACCTCGCCCAAGTTGATGTAGAAATCGCCACCGTAATCGGCAGCATCAGCCTCTTCGCGGGAATAGATGAACGGATCGAGCATCCAGAACTCGATGTATTCGATGTTTGCCTGCTCGAAATCGTTGGTATCCAGCTTACGCATCATTCCGCCCCAGTTGCGCTGCGGATTCTGCAGGGTTCCGTCAGCCTGCAAATCTGTTACATTGAAGTTGTATGGTCCCGGCTCGCTTGGATAGTAAGCCAGATTGAGTACATTCAGGGTATTGGTAGCGCCCTGATAACTGCTCTGGTCGCGTAATGGGAAGAGCTCCTTGGTATAGACCTCGCGAACATAATGGTTACTCAACTGCTTGAGGTCGCCCTTGATATGTCCCGGAGTGAGCGAACTTCCACGGCGGGTGAACAGCGGATCGATGGTATACCAGGCTAGGCGCGAACGGTGGAAACCGCTGCTCAGACCGGTCTTATCGCTGTAATCGTCCTTGAAATTGAGCGAAGGCACACTGGATATAAACCAGGAGGTAGGAGTCGTTACATCGATGGTAGTCTTCGTACCCTCGAAGTCATCGATATAAGATGCATTGTCCTGTGTGCCACCTGCCTCACCGGCAATGAGCTGGGCAAATTCTCCTGTAAAGGATATCTGCGATGGCTGGGTGAGGTGCAGGAATGGTATCTTGTCAAGCACATTGGTGAGCCACTGACTCTCCTTGCGCCAGTTAAGATTGATGCCCCAAAGGGTGTTCTTCAGCGGTTCGGAGCCCATGGATACCTTGGTGGTAAGCGCCTGTTCGGAGAGGTGCTGGATAGTACCGCTCAACTGGAAGTTCTTGGTAAAATCATACTCCCAGTTCAGTCCGAACATCGTTTTTCGGGTTTGTCCGAAATCAGTATTACTCTCCAGAGAAACGTTGACAGCCGTACCGGCATCAATGATGCTCTGGTTCAGGATGGTCACCTCACCGGCACTGTAATCTACCGAATAGTCGGTGCCCTCTTTCAGGGTGATACCGCCTGCCGTAACGACCACCGAGCCCTGTGGCACATTGTAGGCATCAAGCGAGATGACATTGGCTGCAGAGCCCTTGAACTGTCCCACAATCTGATACTTGTTCTTCTCGGCTATCTGCTTGGCTACGGTCTTCGTACTGTCATAAAGTTCGGTAAAGGCATACTTTTCAGCCTTGTCGGCAGCCACGCCCCGCTTGACCAGATAATCACGCATATAACTGCCGAAAGGCTCTACCTTCGGAATGAACACGCGTCCGTTAGAGATGGTATAGCCTTCTACATAATCGAAATATCCATTGCTGTGTGCCTTGTTGTTGTTATCCAGACGGTCGGCGCCCAGCACACGGATGATAGGCTGTTCTTTCACCTGCTGCTCTGGGATATAACTGAGATATACGCCGGTGGTATCGCTCTGGTATTTCACATCCAGGCGGAACTTCTCCTTCTCTACGGTAGAAGCCAGATAATAAACGTTCTTCATCATCAGCCCCCAGTTGCCCTGTCGCGGATTGCTGCTGGTATTCTTGAGCGATTTCACGAAGAGTGCCTGCTTGGTATCGCTGAGATCGGATGCAAACTCGCCCACCTGATAGGTAACGCCTCCCGATGTATACTCATAGGCTACGGCAAGCACCTGGTCGGTCTGCAGACTGGTTTTCAATGAGATATAACCCAAGGCGGTATTGACTGTATACTCAGAAGAATTGAGCAGACGGGCACTCTCCAGTTTCTCATAATCGGCTCCGCCAACCAGTCCGCCTCCATCGAGAGTGGTTGCAGCCTGGTCGATGTCACGGGCAGCAGCATACTGCCCTGTCATCGCCGCATACTCTGTATTCGCCTGATTAGAAGGCACCTGTCCGCTCGCCGCCCACATCGGGTTGCTCAGTTTCTGGTTCTCGCCCAGGTCGGTCAGGGCTACGATGTTTCGGGTATTGGTGGTATTGCCGGTTTTGTTGGTAACCCACACCTCCACGCGGTTGATGGTGATGCCCGTGGTGAGATTAGGAAGTTTCTGCATCCAGGCATCATAATGATTTCTGAAATACTGGGAGAGGAAGAAGTGGCGGTTCTCCTCATAATCGGCCACATTCAGTTCGAAAGGGGTAAGCTGCACACCGCCCCTGGTAGATACGCTCTTCGATGAGCTCTTCTTCTGCGAAGCTACCATCTGCAGCTTGAGTTTGCCAAACTGCATATCGGTTCTAACACCAAACAGACTGCTGGCGCCTTTGATGAGCGAAGAGTTGGAAGGGAAAGAGACGTTGCCCGCCTCAACGAGTTTGATGATTTCATCTTCCTTGCCGTCGTACTTCAGTTTCATGTTCTGTGCATCGAAATCGAAGGTGGCATCGGTGTTGTAATTCAGGTTCATGTTCACCTTATCGCCCACCTTTCCGTTGACGTTGAGATTGATTTTCTCATCAAAATCCATCATCGTCGTCTTTCGGTTGCGGATAGGCAGCGAAGGATTGTCGATGTTTTTCTTGTTGATACCGAACTTGAGTTCGGCAGAACCCTGAGTCTTCACTCTGATGCCACCAGGACCGAAAATTTTCTCGGCAGGTCCCAAGTCGAAGTGCATATCTGAGAAATCGAACTTCTCCTTGCCTTTTGCCTGGAAGATTTCATCGTTCTGCTTGCGGAAGTAACTGTTGCGCCGCTGCTGTTCGGTCCATGCAAGATACTCTTTCGGAGTGAGCATGATAGGAGCCGAAAGCCAGGTTGAGCCCATGCGGTTGCCGATGATATAGCGGTCGATGGTATCGTTGTAGACTACCTGATATTGCAGATTATCAGGACGTTTCAGGTCGAGCGGACTCTGATAGAGGTCGCTCAGGGAGTAAGGTTGGGTGCGCTGAATCTGCCAGCGGGTATGCAGCAGCGAATCGGGAATAGTATCTTCATCGAGCTGCACGGGCTGGGCTGTACTGGTACGGGTTTTCTTTTTATCGTCCTGAAGTTGAGGCAAAGCTATCGCATAGCCGAAGGTTGCCACCATCAGCCACGCCAATAGAAAAGATATGAATCTTTGCTTCTGTTTCATCGACAAAAAACTCCTAACTTATTTGATTTGCTTCAATGCCAGTTTCACAACCTGTTCTACCGGGAGATCAGGCTGTGCCTTGAGGATATCTACTACTACCTTGGCAGATGGTGCCGGCGAGAAGCCGAGCATGGTGAGGGCGCTTACCGCCTCATCCTTTACGTCATTGTTCACCATCACCACATTGCCTCCGCTGGCTGGCAGTTCGTCAGCGATGCCGAGGCTCACGATTTTATCTTTCAGGTCGATGATGATTCGCTGTGCTGTCTTCAGTCCGATACCCTTCACGGTTTTCAGCACCTTGTCGTTACCTGTAGAGATGATTTCACAGAGTTCGCGTGGCGAGAGTGACGAGAGAATCATACGGGCTGTATTTCCGCCTACTCCTGAAACGGTGATGAGGAGGCGGTAGAGTTCACGTTCCTGTTTGGTAGCAAAGCCGAAAAGGGTGAAAGAGTCATCTCTTCCACCAGCCACCAGCACTTCGTGAACATAGAGTTTCACCTCCTGTTTGCCCTGAATGGCAGTATATGTATTGAGCGATATATTGAGTCCGTAGCCCACCCCCGCTGTCTCAACAACAGCCAGCGCAGGTGTCAGCTCTGTCAGATCGCCATGAATATATTCTATCATTTTCTTTTTCTCCTAATTAAATAATATATTATATAACGTACGAAGGGCGGGATTATTGTAATAGACTTCCATAAAATTACGTCCCGACGTAGCATGTAATACGTCCCGACGCAGAGCCAGAGACGTCGGGACGCAGCAAAAGCTACGTCGGGACGTAATTCTAAGCACATCGGGAGGTATCGGAAAGAGGAAGTATGATGTTTCGCAACAAAATAACGAAACTGTAAGGCTCTTGCTACAGATACCTTACAAATCTCCGCTTATTCACACCTAAAAACTATGATTTTACTACTTTTTGCAACTTTTATAAGTTAAAATTCTATTAAAACGTCACGTATTTCAAGAAAAAGCTATACTTTTGCAACCGGAAATAGAATGAAAAGCGGAAAACATATCCGTTGGATGACTAAACCGCAACAAATAAAAGAAATTAAAACAACAAAATAAAAGAAATAAGACAATGAAGAAATTTAGAGCAGCCGTAGTAGGATACGGCAACATCGGTAAGTTTACTGTTGAGGCACTCGAAGCAGCTCCTGACTTTGAGATTGCAGGTATTGTACGTCGCCAGGGTGCCAAGGACAAACCAGCTGAGTTGGCAAACTATGAAGTAGTAGATGACATCACCAAGTTGAAGGATGTAGATGTTGCTATCCTCGCAACCCCTACCCGCTCTTGCCCTGAGTATGCAGAGAAAATCGTTGCTCTCGGTATCAACACCGTAGACAGCTTCGATATCCACACCAGCATCCTCGACTACCGTACCAAGCAGATGGAGAACTGCAAGAAGGCTGGCAAGGTGAGCGTTATCTCTGCCGGTTGGGACCCAGGTTCTGATTCTATCGTACGTGTTCTGATGGAGAGCCTTGCTCCTAAGGGTTTGACATATACCAACTTCGGTCCTGGTATGAGTATGGGTCACTCAGTTTGTGTTCGTGGCAAGAAGGGCGTAAAGGAAGCGCTCTCTGTAACCATCCCATTGGGAGAGGGTATCCACCGCCGTATGGTATATGTAGAGTTGGAAGAAGGTGCCAAACTTGAGGATGTAACAGCCGAAATCAAGGCAGATCCATACTTCGCTCACGATGAGACCCACGTATTCGCCGTAGCATCAGTAGATGATGTAAAGGATATGGGTCATGGTGTGAACCTCGTTCGCAAGGGTGTATCTGGCAAGACTCAGAACCAGCGCTTCGAGTTCAACATGAGCATCAACAACCCAGCCCTCACCGCTCAGGTATTGGTTAACGTAGCTCGTGCTTCATTCCGTCTGCAGCCAGGTTGCTACACCATGCCAGAGATTCCAGTTATCGACATGCTGCCAGGAACTCGTGAGGAAATCGTAGCAACACTCGTATAATTGGGAGTGAAGAGTGAAGAATTCACTTGCATCACAATAATAAAACGGCTCGCAAGAAGTTTCGATTTCTTGCGAGCCGTTTCCATTCAACTAAAACCACTTATAATAACCCTGTCATATAAAATGGCAAATAAGTAATCCCCTCCTCTACTTTCAAATCAGCAGTATGCAAAACATACGGTTCTGCCAGATAGCTACCATATTTTGCAATGCACTTTTTGAGAGAAGTGAGCGTGTATCTATTAGTAGACTTTACTTCTATCGGTGAAATATTATGCTTTGACGTTATGGTATCTTTGGCTATCAGGAAATCAAGTTCCATTCTTTCCTGGGCATCATCCTTACTATATTTGGAAAAGAAATACAGCTTATGCCCAGCCGAACGTAACATCTGAGCAACTATATTCTCAACTATCATTCCCCCATTGAACTCCAGTTTATCTACCAGAAGCTTATTATATAAGTTTTCCGATACTATCGTATTTTCATTGAAAGCATGACTGATGAGCAAACCCGTATCAGCCATATAGCATTTCAATGTCGTATCATCGGTATTCATGCCAAGACCGATGCTTGGCTCTGTCGTATTATAGGCCATATTGACTATCATGGCATCTGACAGCCAAAAGAATGCCGTTTCATAATCTCGCATTCTCGCCCCTTCTGTGAGTGCCTTCAACAGAAATTTCTTTTCATGTTTTTGAAGTTGAGAAGGAATTGTATCAAAAATCTGAGTAACTTTAAATACATAGGTTGAAGCATACTTTTGAATATCGTTACGATATAAGGTAAGAATTTGGCGCTTCACTCGATCCACCTTATTGAAATCTCTGGTTTCTACAAATTTAGCTACAGCTTGTGGCATTCCTCCAACTATGAGATACTGTCTGAAATAGTCCATTGCCATGCGATGCATCATTTGTCCCATCTCATGCTTTTTCTTTAAGTTCATTCGTATAAGCGGCATCAGGGTTTCATTGTTCAATGCCCACAAGAACTCCTCAAAATCCATAGGATACATCAATATTTCTTCCTCCTCAGAAGGAATCATGATATCCTCTACGTTTTTTTTGATAGAAACAAGCGAACCAGTCTCTATATAATCGTAACGCCCATCTTCAACCAGATACTTGATAGCTGTACGAGCCCGAGGATACAATTGCACCTCATCAAAGATTATAACTGATTTTCTTGGATATAGAGGTGTATTAGTGAAACTGCTTAAATACATAAAGAATGTATCCAAGTCATCCAGATAGGTTTCGAACAAGGATTTTATGTTCTTTCCTATCTTATTGAAATCAAGTAAAATATAACTCTTGTATTCTTTTTGAGCGAATTCCTTTACGATATAGCTCTTTCCTACACGACGGGCACCATTGATGAGAACAGCACTTTCTCCGTTCTGTTCTTCTTTCCATTTCTTTAGCTGCTCATATACTTTTCTTCTCATAATTTACACCTATCCTAGATTAATTTTATCGGAAAAATACACCTATCCGCGATTAATATTTCTTGATTTTTACACCTATCCGCGATTATCAGATGGTACAAGTACACACCTATCCGCGATTATCAGATGATGCAAGTACACACCTATCCGCGATTATCAGATGATGCAAATATACACATATCCGCGATTATCTCCAAGAAAAAGCCAGTTTTTTAATATCTTTTAATTTTAAGAATAAGATGATAATGATACGCAAGATCATAATATTGGTAATAGTATAAACATCATGCTTTAAGTTCATTGTTGCTTTGTGTTATAATCCATTGCAAGCATGTGAATTAGCCACAGAAGCCGTATCTATCGGCATGAAGAAGTAGAACTATCCAATAGTCGGCAGCCGCCAGCAAGGTTGCTGGCATATGGCAGCAACATTGTCGGCATATGACAGCAAGGTTGCCGGCAGCTGCCGGCAACCATACGAAACTATATTTAAAAGGTAAATAATACAGGTTTCTAAGACAATTTAAATAACTTATCAAAAGCTATATTCCGCACTATCCATTATATGCAACCATCTTATTATTTCCAACCAAGAGTTAGTCAGATATAAACAAGCAGGTGCTGAGACAATGCATTACTTCATAATATAAGCAAAATTGTGAGGGATAATGCCAAAAATCGTGAGGGATGATAGATGATTTACAAAAAACATACGTGATATACAACCATGAATCTGAGGCTCGCTCCAATATGATCTACAAAAACAAAAACGTTGTTGTTATAAAACTCCCTTACCAAACAAAGCAACTTGAGATAAAGCGCTTAAAACTCTTTCAAACACAGAAAAAGCTATAGAGCAGTTACCAAACATCACACACAAAGCAAAAGTAAGTTAAATTAAAGTTTTTTTTTTTGAAAAATGACAAAATTCAGAAAAATATCATTAAATTTGCAACGGTTCTTTACCAAAAATCTCTATTGGACTAGCTTCAGTATGAGAAAGAAGGATTATATATGAATAATGTATAAGTGAGCCACTATACATAAAAACAGCGTTTACAAGACGCTTCATCTTTTTACTCTTCAAACTTCGAACACTTGAGGACTAACGTAGAAAGTGAGGCAACGAGTAGATGCTCTCGGGATGTGTTTATAATGCATCCCTTAAAGCGTTATATCTGTATGCGCCCTCTCTTGGGTATAATACAGAAATTTCGTTTAAGGGATTGCTATATCCATATCGGCGTGGGCTTCGAAGTTGCTTATCTTTACGTTAGTAGGCAAGTTCGAAGGCCTGAAGAGTGGGATAAGCTACAGTACGGATCTCACGCTTTTTTATTTATAGTAGGAAACTTTTCTCTGAATTTCTTGTAGGAGATCACAAGAGTAACTGAGGTGTCTACCTCGCAATGTTTGTGATAGATATGAAGAAAAGAAAATGGTACTTGAATTTTGGACTAAGTATTGTATTCTTAGCAATTTCGTTTGTTGCAGCAACAGCCAGTTGTTCTGCCAAAACTTCCAAAGTACAAAAGGCGAAAAAAATGCCAAAAATGATGTATGCAAATACTGATTTTGAGAAATCAATTGGTGATAGCATCCAAACTATAATGATGTCAGGCAAAGCAACAGTTAAGCTAATGACAACAGATAGTCTGAAAAATCAACCTTTGCAGGTAGTTTTATCCCGTGAAGATATGCAAGTTTTGCGCTTTCTGGTATCTGACCCCAAAATGTTCATGGAGGACATTCCAAATTATGGAGTCATAATGCCCCAGGTGAAAATACTATTCGAGAAATCAAAATCTGAAAAGGTAGAAATGGCATTGGATTTCGGATTGCGCAAATGGGTACTAATAGATGGAACAGGAAAAGAACTTAAGCGATATGCTTTGGTCAAATATGAACTGTTACGTTTTGCTCACTGCATTTTTCCTAATGATGAAATGATCACTAATCTTTATAACACTTCTACAAAATGAAAAAGTTATTGTTATTGTTTATGTTATGCTTGTCTTTTAGCACAGGCATGTATGCCAAAACTATCCATTGGCTGACATTTATTGATACTACAGATAGAAATGTAGGTGAAATCGACAAAAGTTCTCGACAGCTATTATACTCACGTTGGATAGACTTAGTAAACACAACACTTAAAGATAATGGCTATTCGGTAAACATCGTAGATATTTATGATAGCAATACTTCACCTGAGAATTGCAAAAAAATTGTGAATAGTTTTAACTGTGGCTCCGAAGATATCATAGTGTTCTATTATATTGGACATGGTACAGAAAACACAGGCGCAAGTAAGTATCCTTTGATGTTGATGGGACAACTTGATGCAAACAAGTTTATCCCATTGTCTTGGGTGCATGATACGCTAAAGAATAAAGGTGCACGATTGACAGTAACCATTGGTATGTGTTGTAATGCCAGACAAGGAGTTGCCGGAAGAATAACACCTACATTTGGAGCAAACTATGGCAATACTTACGTAAGTGAGGAACTATCCAATTGCATCAAAAAGATGTTTTTGAATTACCGTGGTAATGTATTAATAACATCAGCTTCACCAAATGAAAGTTCTTGGGCGTGCGATACCACAATAGGTCCAACTGATTATTTTACTTTTAGTTTACTCGATCAGTTTAATAACGAGCTGCCAGAAACAAGCAATCCGACATGGGATTCCATGATGGAATCTATCAAAGAAGATGTTTATAATAATGTTCGTAACAATGTATATATACAGGACAAATTTCCTGGTTCAACGCAGACTCCAATTTGGGAAACCCATTTGACCTCAGCAAGTACACCAACTCCTACTCCACCAGTTAAGCCAAAAACTGAAAATGTCTCAGATAAGTCAGAAATGCTGAACACCTTATCAAATGCATTGGCTTACATCTCTTCAACAAAGGTATCACCAAAGGAGCGTATTGCCATGGCGGGAAAATTAGAAATTGCATTTGATAATAATGCCATCGTAAGGATTGTGTCACAAGATGGTAATCTGGTTCTTCATAAAGAAAACATATCTATATACTTGGGACGAATAGCAACAAGTCGTTTGTTGGAGAATGTAACGGTTGTGGATGCAACTGGAACAACAAACAAAATTAGCTCTATACGAGTTCGTGAAATATATAAAAAGAGATAAATATGAAAAGAAGTATATTAAAAAGAATTTTTCTTTTGCAAATTTCATTATTGTTCTTCTTGCCTATCATGGGACAGGATGCCGTGGAAGAACAAATAAAACAGACTGCAGCTCAGCGTGTTGCACAGATGAATGACTACATTTCCTTTATGGCAGATAAAACAAACGATTTGGAAACTCGCCAATATTACAAAAAGCAGGCTTTGAATCTATTTGCAGGACGTGGTTATGAGTATGAAGAGAATGGTATTCGTAAAGAAGGTGTAAGAATGGAAATCACTTCTGTGAGCAATACCCGTCCTCGCTCAAAATTGATGAGGGTTTATTTTAATGGACTGATAAATCTCTCTTATCAGAAAGTGTCAATACAATCTACAGAACTTGCAAAAATTAAGGTGAGCAACTTGCAAAGAATTGACAATAACATGTATGTTTGTACTTGCTATTTCGACCAGGTATTCATCGGTTATAGAGATGGTATCCCTATATATAAGGATATTACTCGTAAAAAAGTAAAATGTTATGTTGAGGTACAAGATGTAGAAGGAGGTCCTCAAGAGTATGTCGTTTTACTGGGGGATGTTCATGCCTTAGATACGAAACGTATAAAATAAACAACAAGGTTCAGTCATTAAAGGCTGAACCTTACAAAATTATTACGTATGAAACGATTTCTATTATGCTTAGCAACAGTTTACGTCTGTCTATTCGCAAACGCACAAGATTCGCTATCCGATTATATAATAGCAAGAATTAACGAACGTTTCGCCATGCTTAATGACTATATATCATTAATGGCAGACAAGACATCTGATCGGGATACACGCCAATATTACAAAAAACAAGCATTGA